>ULXS01013131.1_pt1 | contig 16790 bp, 19 predicted proteins | sample 1961421 | NCBI WGS metagenome assembly ULXS01 (sample SAMEA4835842, study PRJEB28245) | human gut metagenome | biome: gut microbiome; material: fecal sample | place: Denmark | collected 2008
CAGCTCCACCAAATAGTGCAAATCCGAACTCATTCTTTTTCGTGAAGCACTGTGTCGGATTTGTTTTCATAGTAGAGGACGTAGGTTAAACTGCGTCCTCTTTTTTAGGTGTCTCGTAAGTAAGAGCCTGTTTGGAATCTCCAATGCCAGCAGTGGTCGGGTCAGTCACTATACCGAGAATCGTGAGGACTGCGAACAGGGCATTTACGACTGCCAACAGCTTGTCTCCCAGCTCACCCAAATTGAGGGTGTAACCGAAGACAGCGGCAATCACCTGTACCAGCAGAAGCACCGCCGGAATCAGAGTAATCCAAAAGTTCTTGTTTTTGATACGCACTTTCCAGTTAATCATGTTGATTTCCTCCTTAAAATTGATGTTTGAAGTAGTTAAAGTAGCTGTTCTTGGCTTTTTTCGTATAACTTCCTCTATATACACGCATATATAGCAAAAGTTTACGCAAAAACCGATTTTCAACTACTTTTACTACTTTGGTTAAAACAGCTTATTGACCTCGGACTGTACTTCGCTCGGGTCATAACCAGCCTGTTTCAGACGATTTACACGGTCTGCACCGTTGCCCCACGAAGACCAGCGAGCGTCAGAGCAAGTACCGTTGTAGATTTCCTTGGCGATTTCAGCCGCAGATTTCTTCGCAGTACCAGCCGCAGTGCCGGACTTGGTAGTGATAAAAGCGTCATAGCCAGCGGCTTTCAGCTTCGCCATCATGTTCTCGGCATTGAACTTCTGACTGTAAGCACCGACCTGTACCTTGTACAGATTACCCATCTGTACGATGTAGGTATCGAAGCCAGCGGCTTTCAGTTTTGCCGCCCATGCGTCAGCGTTGGAACGCTTCGAGAACGCCCCTGTCTGCACCCTGTACAGCGTTTTACCGTCAGAGGGTACATCTACCTTACCAGTGTCGGTAGAGCCGCCTGTGAGACGCTTAGTGACCTCTGCGGCGAGGTTGCCGAGACGGTTGTACAGCCAGTCTCCCGGGCAAGATTTATTGGCGAACCATCTATGTACCGTCAGTACCATTTCATCGGACTTCGGCGCATAGGCGAGGGTCTTATTCTTATCGCCCAGCCACAAGAGCTTGCTCTTGCCGTTACGCTGACAAATATCAACGCACAGGTTCACGAGAGACGCATATACAGCGTCATTGAACGCATACGGAGCGGTCTTGTCAGACGCACACTCGATAGTGACTGCTCGCTGGTCGTTCTCACGACTGGAAGAACACCACGAACGGTTTTTCTCCTCAACGCTCATGGAGATACGACCGTCAGTACCGATACCGTAGTTGCAACTCGCCTGTCGAGAGGTGCTGATAAAACAGCCACAGATACTCTCTGCGGAGAGCTGACCTACTACACAATGCGGCGTGATACGGTCAATGGAATGGGTTCTCTGCCCGGAATGGTTCGGGGAGAGCTTGGTGTAGACCACCAAAGGACTGTTGCTCATTTTTGTTTCCTCCTTCTTGTCATAATCGGTTAAATGCCATGTCTCAATAACACGCATGAGGTTGTCCACATACTTATGAGAAGTGGCATAGCCATCGGCTTTGATATTCTCAATGTATTTCCGAGGGTCGGTAACGCCTTTGAGATTTTTATAGTTCGGAATGTTGATGAAATCGAAGTAGCCGATAACTCCGTTTTCCATATCCTTGAACTTACACCACTGCATAGCAGAACTGGTGTAACTGCCGTCTGCGTTCTGCTCGCTTCCCACCATGTGATAGATACCGATACAGGTCTTGCAACGACCTTCCCGGTATTTCAGACCAAAGTAGTTATGAGCGTTTACAGCCAGCTCGGAAGTGCCGTAGCCACTTTCCAACACCGCTTGAGCGATGATAGGTGACACGACCTCGATTCCGTACACCGTGGCGTACTTCTTGATATACGCCGCAACGGTTTTGACAAAATCTGAATGGTTCATCGGGTATCACCCCTTTCATACCCACCATCGTTTTCTTGGCTTACCGTGGTAGATTTCTTCTTCCTCGTATCGGTCAAGTCGGTGGTGTGCGGATTTCGTAGACTGCTCAACCATCATGACACGCTCGGACAGGTCGTTGACCTTTACCTTAACGTCTGTGAGTTCCTTGCGGATTTCTTTCGTATCATCACTGATAGAATCCAGCTTTTGAGACAGAATAGCGTCAACCTGTGCTTTCTTGCTCACCTCGTCATTATTGGCTCGACTATTGCTCTTGAAAGCAAAGTACACGGCGGCAACAACGGAGACGAAGGTAAGAATCTGATTGAACTCAATGTTCACATTTCTTGTCCTCCTCTTTTAGAATGTGAGGGAGAGCCGGGAGCGACCCTCCCTCATGCCGCCTTATTCCGTGATAAGGTCTTCCAGCTCAAGGTCAATGAGTATTTCCTTTACCTGTTCCTTGAGAACAGCCGGAACGCTTGCGTAAGTACGCTTACCCTTGACAATGAGTGCCACATAGATAACAGCCATGTTTTCCACCTCCTTCCTGTTGAGCCATAGCATAATGCGCCACAGCATGATTATTCCTCCAACAGCTTCTTGACTTCCTCTCGGAGCTGTTCGGGTACATCGTTAATGGTCTTGAGACCCTTGCGAATCAGTGCAACGTAAATCTTAGCCATAGTTATTTACCTCCTAAAACCATTTCGTATACTTCCGCAAGTGCCACCTGTACATCGGTGATACTATTAGAGGTTGCGTTGAGAGCGGCTACCAGCTTCTCCTCCTTGGTCTTCTCACGGAACGCAAGATAGAAAGTGCCGTCAGCCCATTCCATCTGCTGAATGAAGACCATATCAGTGTAGGTAGTCTCTGTCTCCCCATCGGAGACCTTCATAGTAGAGAGATTATCCTTGAAAATAGTCTCGTCCACCTTTTCTTTGCTGACATAGTTCGTGCCGTTCATATCCAGCCCAGTCAGCTTTTTGCCATTGGCAAGGGTGATAGTGTACATTTCGTTACCTCCTTTAATTGATTGAATAGGGTGTCCATGTTACTTCGTTGTTTCTTACTCATTATTTTGTAATGATTCTTAAACCAACTCTTATAAAAGTCCGTAAACTCCTTTTCTGTTAGCTTCGGAGCGAGTTTCTTCATTTTCCGTCTCATTGCGGTAAGCCGTTTGGGATTGATTTTCTGAATCACCCTCCCGGTGTCCGTTAGAGAGTATTGAACTTGAAGAAATCGCCAATGCTCGGAAAGCTTACAGATTCTCGTCTTCCGGGTATTGACCGTGATTCCGAGTTCGTTCGCTATCTCGATAATGTCCTCAAGAAGCTCCTGTAAGAACTCTTTGCTCTCGTGGATAGCATAACTATCGTCCATATAGCCAGCGTAGAATTTCACACCTCGAACGATTTTGACATAGTTATCAATTCGTATTCGGTAAGAGATTCCGGCGGTCTGTGCCACTTGGTCTCCGATATTGAGGTGCTTTCCCATGAACTTTTCGCCTGTGAACAGCTTCGGGTTCATATACTGATAGAGGAGAGAATCAAACAACTTGTCGAGACAGTGTTCGTATTCTTCATCACTCATGTACGATACATCAATCCTTGAGCGTTCTACGGTCTTTCGCAGAAGCCATAGGGCGTGTTCATCATCGACATACTGCTCAAACAACTTCAACAACACATCATGTCTGATATTGTCGTAGTATTTCGAGAAGTCTATCAGAAGAATGTACCCTTCGTTGCTACCATGCTGTGCATAATATTTCCGAAGGTGGGTGAGCAACCTCTTACGAGTGAAAGCGATACCTTTTCCGACAACGCTTGCTCCATTGTCATAAATGAGGTGTGGTTCAATCAGAGGATTCAAAACCTCGTCACAGAGGGCGTGTTTCACGATTCTGTCTTGAACCTGTTCGCCTGTAATACGCCGGAGCTTTCCTCGTTCATGCAAGGTGAAGTTTGTAGTTGGTAAGAACTCATACTCCATGTTCTCAAGGTCTCGTTGCATTTTCGATAACTCCAACAGATAGGTCATGTTAAACCTCTGTACCTGTGGTTTCCAATCACTACCTTTCATTGCTTTAGCTTTACTTTCGTAAAGAACATTTCCATCAAATATCTTGCGCTGATAACCTCGGCTATCGTAATAGGAGGTGTCGCATTTAGTATTTACCATACGGAAGGATAATCTCTCCTTTCTCTGTCTGTGAAACGCTCGATAGGCTACTCAATCACAGAATCGAAATCCGGGCGAACGCCATTAGAATTGGAAGCGTTGTTGTAGTTCGCATTACCGTTGTTGTTGACATTGGCGAAATTGGAAGCGGAATCAGAGATTACCCTCTTGGAGAGCCGACTTGAACTTGTTGTCGGACTTTCTCCAACCTTTGAGAAGGTTTATTTCTGTCTGTATCATTTCAGCGAAACGAAGGTACTTGTTCACATCGACAGGAAGGGTCTCGATAGCATACTGCAATTCCTGTGTGAGCCTATAACACTGTCCGACTGCTCGGTCTTGGTGAACTCTACGCTCAATCAGTTCTTCCCGGTAGGTCGGGTAAATGCTGTTTGCAACATATACCTCCTCGGTGATACTACGCAGACAATCAACAATCACTTTTCGCTCGTCTGCGATGAACCATTCTGCAAACGCCGTGTTCTTTTCCATGAGCTTTTCATATCGGACTTTTTCATCGGGTGATAACTCCTCATACGGTCTGCCGCCGAAGGTCGTTTCGACTTTCTTCACGGCTTTGTCGAGGTCGTACCCGAAATCACGGAGCAGTAAATCCGTGACCTCCTTACGCATTTTGTTGAGGTGGTGAAATACCTCAAACTGTGATGGTTTTCGTTTCGATTTCAATACAGACACTTGTTAATAAACCTCCTTGTGCGCCCCACAAGGGGGCGCAGATTTAAGATATACAGAAAGCCGGGCGAACGCCACGAGAACGGGAAGCGTCGTGGTAGCCCGCATCACCGTGGCCGTCGACAAGGGCGAAATCGGAAGCGGTAATAACGTCTCTTAACCACCATGTCGCACGATTGCCAATACGGCTCGGCTCGTGCTGGAACAGCGGCAACTGGGATTTCTCGACACGATAGTTAGTCGGGACATTGCTACCGTCAGAAACAGGGGAGAAAATACCACTGCCGTAGACCATCTGCTCGCACATAAGGTCAACTTCGGAATCGCACCATGCGCCGCCGGAAGCACGACCATTCGCAACAGCGTTCGTCAGATAGATTCTGTGTTTCAGAACATGACCGCTGAACGCACTCTTGATAGTGGTCTTAGCCTGTTCGAGATTGCTCTTGTACATATCCGAGCCGACATAGCCGCCAGCCGTAGTATTTGCCGCACCGCTTTCCCAACCGCCGGAGCTGGTGTTGTGCATTTGTGCGTTGTACAGGCAAGTGTCCGGCACGATAACTACATGGTGGGTAGTACAGTCCGTATCACCACTGTTGAGGTAGTAATCGAACGCCGCAATACGGTAGTTGACACCGCCGATAGTCCAGTAGTCACCGATGTATAAATCATCGAATGTACCAGCCTTGATAGCGGCATACTGGGCGGTAGTCACGGTACTACCCAGCGACTTACCACGGTAAATTGCATTGTGCGCCCCGGCGTTGCTAAAGAGCAGAGGAGCGATTTTCGCTTCCGTACCCTCAACCGCCTTGGCTCTGAAATTGGCAAAGGTGATTTTCTTCAAGCCTGTGCCATCGTGAATCGGAATCAGACACGAATCGGTCGGTGTGGTGAACGCCGTGAGTTCCGTCACTTTCTTGGTTTCAATACTGATTGCACTCATTTTTATTCCTCCTTATATTTCCAATCTGCCACGATTGCATTACCCAAATCGTCAGCAAGAAGCGTAGTACCAGTGTTGTCAATCGCAACTGGTACAGTGAAAAGGTTCTTCAAGGTCATGTGTTCCAGTGCCGCCAAACGCTCGTCTACTTCGGTAATCTGATTTTGCAGACTTCCGGCAATATCCTCGTTCAGCTTACCTTTGATACCAGCAAACCATGTGTTAAATGCCGCAGTCTGCTCGCCCTCGTAGGTAGTCATGTGTTCCTCATAGGTCTTTTCGATTTGTGCCAAAGACGAATCGCCCTGTGCCTTGAGGTTGACGAAATACTGGGTCAGCTCTTGATAAGAACTATCACCCGAGCTTTTGAAAAGCTCCTTCTGCGTGGTGAAGTAGGTCTGAAACTCCTCATACAAGTTCGTGCCGTTTTCCAGCATAGACATGATGTAGTTCAGAGCTTCATTCATACGGTTAGCGTCTTTTGCACCGAAGAAGGATTTCTCCTTATTGGTGTAGGTCGTAACATCGTTGAACGATACCGTACCATCGGAGTTATCGACCTGTGTGTATCTTTTTAGACCACTCCAAACAGCGTCCGTATAATCAGTAGGAAGTAATTTCCACGCCATTTATAACCCTCCCTTCATACCAAAATTCCATGTGAATGTCCTCCTTCCCTCACTCTCATTGGTGAGCCTGTCGTAAAGGTCAAGGATTGCTCCCTCCAAACGATTGAGTTCTTTGAAATCCATCGTATTACCATTGGCGGCATAGGTAGGAGCAGTGCCGTAAGACCTCTTGAGACTGTGGGTATTGATGGCAACGAGGTTCGCTTCCAGTGCATTGATTTCATCAGCGTAGAAGTAGTCCTTTACGGTCTTATCGCTTCCGACAGACTGAATAGCGAACTCGTCATACATCTTGATAGCCAACTCACGGAGGTATTCGAGGTTGTTCTTAATTCGATTGAAGTCTACGGCGTTGAATCTGTCCCCGGTGTAAACACCATCGACAGTCTCACCGTTCCAATCGGTTTTCGGTGTAGACCACGACATTTTAACCTCCAATCCTTCGGGCGGTTACTCGACCCGAAAATGCTTGCTTGAAATTGACAGTGTGACGGTAGATATTTACCCTCATACCATCGTGAAACTCGTTTTCTTGATACACAATGTCGGTAGCGTCCAGCTCGGGATTTCCTCGAGTATCGTATTCGTACTCGATTCCGGCTGTGTAGTAATCAGCCAGCCATGCGGCAAGCTCATTCGCCATCGTGGTATTACTTATCAGAGGATTCTTCCACTTGACTGTCTTACCACGAGCATTGAGAGACACCGTAGCGTACTTCTCAACGATTTTGTACCGATAACCCTGTACCTCGAGCTTAAACGAGCCAGTGACATTGAATTTGATGGTAACGAAGTAGTTACTCCATGCCACTACGGTTGCCTTACCTTCGACTTCATCGAGCTTCACCTTATAACCATAGGAAGGGTCTTGAATGTAATAAGTCTCGACCTCACCAGCGACTACATCTATGTCTTCATAGACAAGGTTTTCTTCTCGATTATTCTCTTGGTAGGTGTAACATGGGACGATAACCTCTTTGATAAGCTCCTGTTTGATAGCTTTCGGAGAGGAGGTCATGTCCCGGCGATTCATGGTGAAATCCACAACATCGCTCAAACTGAAATAATTCAGTACGATACGGTTGTACGGCTCTGCGGTTTTTGTGAACTCAATCTTCATCACATCGAAATCATCGAAATCTCGAAGAATAATCGAAGTGGTGTTGATTTCGTCTTTCTCAACCGGGTATTCATTTACAGGCTCGCCACCCTTGTACGTTCTGATTGTGAACGCCGCCGGGAGAGCTGTACCGAAGACCAGCTTCAAACCGTAATAAGCTCGAATCGCTTCCATCGTGATAGTAACGACAGGATTCTTTGTGAATGTTCCGTTTGCCCCGGAGATTTCCTTCGAGACATACCCGGTTGTCAGAGCCGCCTTGCCGTTTCTCGGAAGGAAGAACATCGTCCCATCGGTAGGGGTATAATTCCCGGCGAGGGTTGCATATTCGACCTTCGGTGTGTCCGTTAGCACGTTTGCGGCATTGGAGTAGGTCTCCTCGCCGTTGGTTGCGATGGAAGCACTCGGCATGAAATTCGACTTGATTTGAACCTTGCCGTCTCGAGACTGGGTGAGAACACATCGACAGGCATTTGCGATAATCTGCAATGCTTCTTTGTATTTCACTCTCGGAATCGGGTTGTTAGAGTAGAGCTTCTTCAAACGTGGGTCGATATAATACTCGGAAATCCCAGCGTCCTTCAAAATCTCCTCTGCCAGTGCGTAGTAGCTTTTACCAGCGGCACTATACAGACCCTTCACATACTCGCCGTCCATATTGCGGAAAATGTCTTGGCAACGGATTGTAGCCGTGTTATCGTCACTTTCCCATTCGGAACACCACAGGTGGTTTCCTTGAATCCACTCGATAGTGTCAGAACCCGGGGTCTGATAACCGTACATAATATCCATTTCCTGTCCTGTCTCGAGGTAGTTGATAGCCGAGTTCGGGTTATCCACATTGAAGTAGTGGTCGTAGTTTTTCAGCGTTACCGAAAAATCGAACTGCGGAACATCAGCCCCGATAGGGGAAACGTAACTGTCAAGAGCAGAACTCATAACAGAATCGTTGTAATACACAAGTCCGTAACCGAACATGATAGAGTAGATACGCAAACGGCTTTGAAGGTTCTTCATCTTGTAGAACACCAGCTTGATATAGGTTGTATTTTCCAATACTTCCTCGGTACTCCACTTTGATTTTGTATTCCCTCTAAACTCAATGGTCTGCCCGGTACTTCCGACAATATCGAAATCGACCGGGTAGTTCTCACCGAAGTTAATCGTGAGACCCTTGAAATTCGTTGCGATTGTGTTCAAGCTGATAACCACTTCACATCGAGCTTCGGAAACCAGCTTGTCCGAGACAATCCCGGTATCATAGTATCTCCCTCCCTCGGTAGCCCGAGGGAGAAAGAACATAGAGCCATCTACTTTCGTGAACTCCTCCTCGAGAGTGGCATAGACCGTATCGTCAATATGCTCTCCGAAGATATTGTCCTTGTTCGAGTAGTAGGCATAACTGCCATTATCGACCGTAGCTTTCGCCTGTGCTTCTTGGTTCACAAGTCCGAAAGAAATCATAATGTATGCTCTCTCACGGAGAGAGGACTTCATGCTTTCTTTGTATGCTTTCGATACTTTCTGCATAAAACCCCTCCTTTACTCGCCAGTGTCGATAAGATTTACCTTGCAATTCCGATAATGCGTTGGAGTACCGTCTTCTGTCACCCAGTAGGGTTCTCCTGTACGGTCTCCGCAGTACATTCTTACGGTTTTGCGTTTATTTGTTACAGGGTCATTAAATTCGACATAGACGAAGAAATTGCTCAAGATAGAGAGAATCCGTTCCCATTGAGCCGCAGTGAGCCACGCCCACTCAAGCCCATCTATCTTGTACTGGTCTCGTCCAACTCTTTGACCCACAACAGCACCGTTAGCGTCTCGTCCGCTGTCAACCACGGTGGTTACGACCACGCTCACACCTCGTTTACAAGGTGGTAGCTCATAACCATTTATCGCTAAATATGCCATCGCTACACACCTCCTTTACTCGGTAAAGCTGAAACCGTTCGCTTCCTTCTGCGTGGTAACAGCGTCATTGATTGTACGGTTGCCGACCTTTACGATGGTCTGTTCCTTCTTGTCTGCCTGTCTCTTGGTATCGGTAGCGATTTCCTTGAGAGTAGGTTCGACATACTCGTGGTAGAACTCACGCATATTGCGAGACCACGAATCATCGGAATATGCGCCGTCATAGGATTTCTTGGAATCTTCGTACACCGTCTGTGCCAGCGAGTTATAAGGATCATAACCGCTTGCCGAAGCCAGCACGAGGTTTTCGTTGATTCCGGCGGTACTTACGACAACGGCATTGATAATACCGTTCGCACAAGTCACAATGTCTCGAGACATGGACTGCCAGTACCCGGAGAACTGTGCCATACCGCTTACGATGGAGCTGTGCATGACAGAAGCAAGCTGGAATCGGTTCAGCACCTCGGTAGTGCCATTTACATGACCAACCAACTCTGCACCGCTCTCACCAGCAACGAACATAGAGCCATGCGCTCGGTTCGTGCCGCCAGCATATTTCGGCATTGCTTTCCACATATTCGGAGTGATGATACCGCCGGAAGCGAACATCTTCACGCCGCCGTTTGCACCAACGATACCGCCGTTCGCCAGTCCGAAGAACTTCTTAATAGAAGTCCAGCCGGATTTGAAAAGCGAGATACCGACAGATACCGAAGTACCAACGAAGCTCGAGATAGAACTCCAACCGTTTTTCCATAGAGAGATACCGACACCTACGGTGTGACTACCAATCCAGTTTTTAATCGTTGTCCACCCGGACTTGAAAAGCGAAATACCTTGAGCGATAACAGGAAGACTACCAATCCAGTTCTTTACGGTAGACCAGCCGGATTTCAGCAACGAGATTCCTTGCGAAAGCGTAGGAATGTTACCAATCCAGTTTTTAACCGTAGTCCAACCCGACTTGAGTAAGCTGATACCTTGAGAAAGAACCGGGATATTTCCAATCCAATTCTTAACCGTAGTCCAACCACTCTTGATAAGGCTGATTGCTTGGGACAGAGTAGGAATGTTACCAATCCAGCCCTTTACTGTCTGCCAACCGCTCTTAATGAGATTGATTGCTTGGGACAGAGTAGGGATATTGCCGACCCAGTTTTTAACCGTTGTCCAGCCGGATTTCAGCAACGAGATTCCTTGACTGACAACCGGGATATTGCCGACCCACTCTCTCACAGAGTTCCAGCCGGATTTCGCAAGACTTACTGCTTGCGATACTCCCGGGATATTACCAATCCAACCCTTGACCGTCTGCCAGCCGCTCTTTGCGAGTGCGACAGCTTGGTCTACGGTAGGAATGTTGCCTATCCAGTTTTTCACGGTAGACCAGCCGGATTTCAGAAGCCCGACACCCTGTTTCACAGCCGGAATGTTACCAATCCAGTTCTTCACAGAAGACCAGCCATCTTTTACGAGCTTTACGCCAGTTTCAAGAGAGAGACCGTCTTTCGTTTTGTCAGACCACCAATCCTTTACGTTGTCCCACCATTCCGAAGCATTGTTCTTTACTTCGGCAAGGAATTGAACAGGTTTGCTGTTCTTAACCTTCTTTTTGAATTTGTTCCACTCGTCAGATATATTTCCGAGAGCTTCCTTAATTCCGCTCACCATCGAACCCCAGCTAACAGGTTTTCCAGTAGCGAAGTCTTTAACTCCATCGGCAATGAGAGCAAGACCGAGAGGAATACCAACACCTGTCAGACACAACATGAGACCGATAGCGAGTTTGCCGAGAGAACCAGCCATTGATTTAATCTTGGTGAAAACTCCCTTGATTTTTTCTTTGATGGTTTCCCAGTTAATAGCTACTGCTGTACCGAGAGCCGCCGCACCCGATAATATCAATCCGACACCGAGAGGAATACCAACCCCGGTGAAGCACAGGATAATACCGATTGCAAGAGCCGCCGCCCCAGCGATAGCAAGTATTTTAGTAGTTACGCCCTTTAGCTTGTTTGTCAAAGTGTCCCAGTTAAGAGCCACAGCCGTACCGAGAGCCGCCGCACCAGCAAGGATAAGACCTACGCCGAGAGGAGTTGCAACTCCTGTGAAAGCAAGAATCATACCTATGGCAATGGAAGCCGCCCCAGCAATGAGAAGAATCTTCGTAGTAACCTTTCTGATACTGTCCGGCATACTATTCCAATTCAAACCGACCGTTGCGGCAAGACCGACAGCACCAGCGGCAATCATCGCAATACCCAGCCCGGTTGCAACTCCTGTCAGAGCGAGGATTGCACCGACACCGATTAAAGCACCGCTCACGATAGCCACAATGCTTAGTACGGATTCTTGAACATCACCTGTTAAGGAGTTCCAGTTCAAAGCTACTGCCGAAGCGACAGAAACCGCACCAGCGGCAATCATCGCAACACCGAGAGGAACGTTTACACCAGTCAGAGCGAGAATTGCACCGAATGTCAGTAATGCACCTCCAACAATGGTTTCGAGCATACCGATTGTCCTACGGAGAGGGTCGGACATCGAATCCCAGTTAAGACCGATTGCTGTAACCATGCCGACAGCACCAGCCGCCATCAATGCGATACCGAGAGGAACATCAACGCCAGTAAAGGCGAACAATGCACCCATAGCCAGCAACGCACCGCTCACGATTGCCGTGAGAATGGACAGAGCGTTCGACAGGTCTCCGTTGAGGAACTTCCAGTTAATTACAGCCGCAGTACCGAGAGCCGCCGCACCAGCCACCATGAGACCAGCACCGAGCGGTACATTGACACCCGAAAATACAAGGAAAGCACCGATAGCCAACAGGAAGCCGCCCAGTACCCCGGTAACGAGGGTAAGTACCTTCGCCAACCGTTCCGACATTCCGTTCCAGTTTGCCATTACCGAAGCCGCCAAACCGACAGCACCAACAGCCATAAGACCGAGACCGAGAGGAATGTTCGCACCAGTGACAACAAGGATAGTACCGATTGCCAGTAAGAATCCGCTGATAACAGCCGTGATTTCCCACATAGCGTCCTTAATCATCTGAACGATTTCGTCAACCTTAGAAGTGATTGCATCACCGAGGAAATCGTAGGTAGGAAGGTCAATGCCTAAATCCCCACCACCGATACCAGCACCCGAGCCGCTACCGCTTCCACTGGAACTATCGTCTTTAGACAGGACGTTCAGCTCGTCAATACCGAGCAGAGCATTTTTCAGCTTCTTAGCCGCTTTCCCGGCTTTACCCAGTCCATCGGAAGCGTCCCCGGCGTTGTCAGCCAAATCGCCAACCGCAGAAGCACCAGCAGAAATGCCGGAATAATCCACCTCCGGGAGTTTGAATCCGAACAGACTTGCGATAGAGTTTGCCAGCATACGGACAATCTTCGCCAAAGCGATTGCATACGGTAATACTGCGTTCAGAGCCGGGATAAAGATATTACCCAAAGCTCTTGCACACTGCGTAACCTGTGCCTGTAAAACACGAAGCTGGTTCGCCGGAGCGTTCAGAGTACGAGCCATATCGCCTTGAGCGGTAGTTACCTGTGTCATAATTGCGTAGTAACGCAACTGCGACTTTTCAGCCTGTGTCATAGCAGAGACCTTTTTCTCGATACCGAGAGCAAGAGCTTCCTCTTGCAGTCTTGCAACAGACAGGTCGTAACCCAGTCTACGAAGCGGTTCAAGCTCACCCGAGATACCCGACTGTAACTTCTGCATTGCGTCCTCAAACGAAATGTTGAAGAACGAAGAAATGTCGTAGCCGAGCTGTGTGAGGTTCTTGGACATGAGGTACGCTTTATCGCTCGCCACGCCGAAACCGCTAATGATGGTGTTGAACACACCTTGACTTCGCATGAACTCGCCCGGGTCGATACCGAGAGCTTCGCTGACTGCTTCTGCGTAGTTCTGTGCTTCCTCTGCGTATTTACCCATAGAAGCGGTAAACAGGTTCAAATCCTCAATGTACTGGTTGGACTGTGTTATCCACGAAGCGATAACTCTCGCACCAGTACGAACAACACCCATAGCCATTTTGATTTTGGCATACAGATTCATGTAACTATTTGCCGCCTTATTGTTCTCTTGCGAGATTCTGTTCGTGACGGTAATAGCTCTCTGAATGTTCGTAGGAAGACGATTGAACGCCGCAGTCACAGCATTGAGCTGATTTGTCAGCGGAGCAAGAGCCGTAGACAACTGCTGAATCTGACTGGTGAACTTAGTCATGTCCATGTTGTCGAGGGTGTCTGCCAGCTTCGGTAACTTATTGAGCGCATTGATAGTGGACTTTAGCCCGGAAGCGTTCAGATTGTTCAACGGTTGAAGTGCTGTACCCAGCTTCTCCATAGCACTGAAATCTACACCAGTGAGGGAAGCGGCGGCACTGCCGATGTTATGGAGCTGATTTCCGATGGAAGACGAAATCTTGAGACTACCGAGACCTTTCAGTTTTTCCAAACTGGAAGCGAGCTTGTCAATCTTGTCTGCCCCGGAACTATCCATGCTTTTAAGGGCGGTATCGAGATTGCGTACTTGATTTGCAACGCTTGTTAATCCGACACCGCCCCTAACTGCATTTTTGAGTTTGGACAAAGAAGCGGAAAGAGCGTCTATACCAGCGACAGCCGAGGTGGAACTCGACTGAACTTCCAATTCGAGTTGTTCGATTGTAGTAGGCATAAAACTCACTTCCTTTCTTGTAACTGCTTATTTGCCTGTACCATATACGCTTGCATATAGCGCAGACCCTTTTCAGACTTAGCTTTTTCCTTCTTGAGTTCTGCTTCCTCCACCGTCTTTTTATTGATGGGATATGCTTCCTCAACATAAGGTTGGGCTTTCGTTCCCTTTTTGGCGAAAGCACGAAGAATCGGAGACAGACGAGAAATAGCGTCATAGATATACATACCCTGTAACCACATTTCTTGATTGACCCTCTCTTTGCGAAGCTCCTCCGCTTTGCGGTAGGACTTCACGAGAGTGGAATCTCTATCCCAGTATTGTTCTTCCGTCATGCCTATTGATAAGTAATAGGGGAACTTTGCGAGAAAAATCTCCGAATAAGAAGGGGGAGCAGAGCGATTCTCACGCTCGCTCCCCTTGTTAGCGGATTCATCTGTCAACAGCGAATCACTTACCAACTCGCTGTCCAGCTTACGTTTCCCTCAGATTCCTCGGGTTCTTCGACCAGTGCCATAATCGGCTCGTTGTACATTTCTGCCAGCTTACCGATAAGCTCCTCCTTGTTCGTCATGTGGGAGAAGATTTCGTTGATAACTTCCTTCTTCTCGAAACGATGATGTGCGAGGAACGCACCTTCAAACAGTGCCGGGAGAGTGGACATAGGCTTGTTCTCGACCTCTGCCGCAACGAAGCCCTTCTTCTCCATTTCCGTAACCGTTCTGCGAGTGAACTCAAGGACATATTCTTTATCCTTGAAAGTGAATTTCAACTGCTTTGCCATGATGATTTATCCTCCTTATTTTTCCTTACTCTCGTCCATGCTGATAACAGTAGACGGAGCGATAGTGATAGTCATTTCGACAACCTCATTCGTGCCGCCGCCGTTAGCATAAACAGACAGAGAGCCTTTGAACTTGAACTTACCGCTGTCACCAGTAGGAGTGACGGTATCGCCAGCTTCCGTACCACCGAACCAAACGGCGAACTCCTTCTCCGTACCTTCCAGTGCTTTCAGCTTCTTGTACTCCTCGAGAGTGTAGTTCGCAGTGAACTCAAGAGAATCGAGGGACTGAATACCCGGAATGTAAGTCTGCATTTTGTCAGACAGAGTGGTAGTTTCCAGCATTTCCGGCGCACCGCCGAGGTCGGGAAACTCCTTAATGTCAATCAGCTTCTCCCATGCGGAAGTGTTCTTCTGCATGAGAAAAATCTTGTAAGTGCTAATAGCCATGCTTGTTTACCTCCTATAAATAGTTTTGTTTTTAGAGACGATAGCCCTGTATCGAGCCACCATTCTGTAAACCGTTGCGTCTTCCTCGTTGGGAACAGGGTTCATAAGGGTTCGTGTGAAACCGAGTGCTTCCATCTTGGAATCAATGAGAGCGATGATTGCTTTACATTCAGTCTTCTTGCCACTCGTTTTGTTAGAGTAGACATTCACCTCATAAAGCACCTGTGCGTGGTTTTCGATGCACCCGGAATCTCGAGTGTTTCGATAAACTTGATTGTCTGTCTCAATGAGAGAGACACAAGGGAAGGAAGGTGGAGACTTGACATATTCGCCAGTCATATAGATTTTCGGGTATTTCTTTCGTACCTCTGCGGACACGATACTGAATACCTCTGTCTCAATGTCAATCACCCGAACACCTCCTTTGCGATAGACTGAATATCATTACAAACGGTAGTGATTGCAAGAGCCATCGGCATACGAGCCGGAGTACCACGAGACAGCTTCAATTCGCCATTTTCGTAGAATCCCCAAACCTCTTTTTTGCCGTTACCCTTACCGAATCCACCGATTGTCATTCCCAGTTCTGCACCATGAGGGTGAGGGGACGAACCGGGAGAGCCATTATGATAGACACCAGCACCAAACTCAACCCACACAGCGTCTTCACCACTTGCGACAACGACAGTAACCGACCCTCGATTGTCAATCGACACATCGACTTGTGCGTATCGTGGAGAAGTTTGCCCTCCTTTGAGAATAAGCTCGTCAACGATTGCACCGTTGAAACCGCTTCGTGCTTCATCAGCAAGTCTTTCAGCAACTTTTTCTCTAAGAAGTTCTGTTTTTCTAAGGATTTCTTGTTTGTAGTCAGCCAGCTCTTTCATAGCTCGGTTGATTTCACTCGTTGACAATCCGAATGAGATAACTTTCCTACCCACTGACAGTCACCTTGCTTATCGCAACCGACACGCTGTTCAAGCTCTTGGCTACCTTCTTAACGATATAATCGTGAGGAGTAATGACCTCACCATCATCGTTTGTAACCAAAGCTCCGGTTTTATCAACCTGTGGCGTTTTATCGACCCATAGCACTGTGTACTCGTCAATAGGGGGAGCGTCCGTCCCCATGACAATTACCTTGTCATAGCTCTCGCTTTCTCCGAACTGTCGGGTGCTTATTTCACCCTTGGCAGCAGAGATATTAGCGGAGAACTCTACTGGGTTGTCTCGAATGATTTCATATTCCCCTGTAACATTTCCGTACTCGTCCGTCTTAGGGACTTTTTCTATGTAGAGAGCGTAGAAGAATCTGCTCTTGTTTCGTTCCATCATTCTCATTTAATCACCCCCACATGAGGAGTAACCACCTTGAGCATTGAGGACGGAATATCAGCATTTTCATA
>ULXS01062425.1_pt1 | contig 16789 bp, 23 predicted proteins | sample 1961421 | NCBI WGS metagenome assembly ULXS01 (sample SAMEA4835842, study PRJEB28245) | human gut metagenome | biome: gut microbiome; material: fecal sample | place: Denmark | collected 2008
AAAGCCGAACAGCCCTTACTGGTACGCACAATACCGCGTGAGAACCGCTACAGGCTGGAAACTGGTCAGGCTGTCAACCAAAATCAAGCATACCCCCGCCACGGTAACAAAGGAAGTAAAAGAAGCCGCAGAGGCCATGGGAAAGCAGCTGAATGTCCTGAGCAAGGAACAGGCTATGACCAAGGCACAACGCCTGGCGGACGCTCTTGAATCAACGGCGCGGGCAAACCTGCCGGCCTATCAATTACGCCGGGCCATTTCCGCACTGTCCACGGAATTGACCGGAGAATCTATGGAAATGCCCTCTGTCAAATTATGGCTTGATGATCACATGCGGCGCATTACGCGCAATGGGCTTAAACCCGCATCCATAGCGAACTACAAACAAGCCTTTGACAAATTCCGCGCCTCAATGGGAGAACGTATCAACCTGCCTCTGGATCGTATTACTCCCCTGATGCTGGACGATTTCAAAAACCATCTTCTTTCCCGTGTCTCACCATCTACCGCCAATATTGCTCTTACGCTGGTTTCTGCGGCGTTCCAGGCGGCAGTTGATTACAAAATCATTGAAACAAATCCCTTCACGGCGATTACCAAACCTCACAAGGGGAAAGTCGTCAAACGGCGGAAATTCGAATTGGAAGAGCTTGAAAAAGTAATGGCCGCATGCAATCCAGAATGGCGCTCCATGGTGAAAACGTGCCTCTATACAGGAGGTCAAAGATTGGGAGACGTGGCAACGCTCCGATGGTCCCAGGTTGACGAGAAACGAGGCGTTATCCGGATGACCACGCAGAAAAAGGGAAAGCCTCTGATGATTCCGATTTTTCCGGCGCTGAAAAAACACCTGCAGCAACGGAAGAAAGAAGCTCCGGGGGACTTCCTGCATCCTGAATGCGCGAATATTTTTGAAAGCAGGGGATCCGGACGTCTGTCAAATATCTTTAGCCACATCCTGTACCAGTGCGGCCTTATTGCCAAAGACCCTCTGGCTGCAGGCAAGAAATATAAAAAGCAGGAAGGAAACGGTACAGAGACGCGGCGCCACGTCAATGAATTGTCCTTCCACAGCCTCCGCTATACGGCAACAACCATGTTACATGATGCCGGTGTTCCCCCCGCCCTTGTGCAAGCCATTGTGGGGCACGATTCCCGGGAAGTCCATGAAGGATACATCGACTTTGGAGCCAGAGAGTTTACACAAGCCCTTGAAAAGCTTCCCAAGTTGTAGCACTACCTTAAATAGTGATATCATGTATCAAACCTCCCTGTAAGTCGTGGCGGGAGCGTCCCACTCCAGGTTGATGTGTCCGGTGTTTCCGAAGCGGTTCTTGCCGATAATAACCTTCGCTTCCTTCGGATCGGCGTCCCGATCGCAGGCAAAGGGCCTGTAGAGCAGCATAATCTGGTCGGCATCCTGCTCAATGGATCCGGAATCCCTCAAATCGGACACACGGGGAACCCCGGCTTCCTTTCCTGCCCGCTTCTCCACTTCCCGGTTCAACTGGGCAAGCACGATCACAGGAATGTTCAGTTCTTTGGCCAGAGCCTTGAGGCCGGCGGAAATCTCCGACACCTCCCGTTCCCGGGAAGACTGGCGTCCGGTAGGATTGGCAAGCTGCAGGTAATCCACGCCGATGCACTTCACGCCATGGTCCGCAACCATGCGACGGGCGGTCGCCTGAATCTGGTCAATCCTCAACGCGGGCCTGTCGTCCACAAAGAAGGGCAACTCTTTTACCCGGCGAACTGCGCCAGTAAAGGCGCCCTGCTGGTAGATGGTCAGCTTTTGCCCACGCCGCAACGCCATAGGATCAATACCGGACTGTCCGAACATGATGCGCTCCAGAATCTGCACCTTGGACATTTCCAGGGAAAACATGCCTACCGGGATTCCAGAATTGGCAATATTAAGCAGGATGTTGGTCATGAAGGAAGTCTTCCCTACGGCGGGCCGGGCTCCAATGACGATCATGGCGGTATCCTGCAGACCGTCCAAAACGCGGTCCAGCTTCTGGTAGCCGGTGGGAATCCCCTTCACCTGTCCGGGGTGCTTGATACGGTATTCCATGTTCTCAATCACCTGCTGAATGCCGTCGCTGATGTTGACCACGGCTTTTATTCCGCAAGTTTCCCGCAGGGAGGACATCACCTTTTCGGCTTCCGCCAGAGATTCTTCCGCGGTAGAGGTCAAATCCTGAAGCTTTTCCAATCCGGAGATGAACATGATTTCCATATCCCGCTTTTTCTTGGATGCCGTCAGAATCTTCACGGAAGGCTCGAACTGGAAATGATAGGCAAAACTCGTCGCAAGCTCGACAAGCCCGGCGTGACCTCCTACGGATTCAAGCTCACCGGCAGCTTCCAGGTGCTGGATCAAGTCGGTGATGTTGACCTTTTCCGGAGTCCTAGCCAGCGCCTCAAAAGCGCTCCATACCTTCTGATGGGCTGGAAGGGAAAAATGAGCCCTCGTGAAGCCTTGCTCGATCAGGGCGGCTACCTTGTCGGCACCGACAATACAGTTGCCAAGAACGGTTTTCTCGGCGTTGAGTTGTGTTTCTGTAAGTTGCATCAAGTATTGAATATTTGTTATGAGAATTGTTTTCCAAGATCGGCGCTATCCGGGAATGGGTCAGAGCCGGATTTTGTTTCCAAATTCCTTGCCCAGCGCAGGGCGTAGCCCAGGGCATTGGCTTTCCAATCAGCAATGGGACAGGAAAACTTGTCCACCCAGCCGGAACCGCTCCGATCCGCCCAGTATTGCAGGGCGCATTCCGGAATGTCTCTGGGGAGCAGCTTCAAGCGGCATCTGGCCACCTCGTTTTTCAGGTGGGCCTCCACCTCTTCCGGTGAAGAAGGAAGAGAAGAACGAGAAGGAGCAGTAGCCGTAAGCGAGCCGTCAGGCGCAGCTTCCTTCGTCTTCGTCTCCGTCTTCGATTTCGTATACGTATCCGTATTCGTCTCCGTCTCCGTATAGGCGAGCGGATGACTGTCACGTGACTGACATATGTCTGACACATGACCGTCATTTGACTGACAAGCGTCAGTTTTTTCTTCACCAGGGGCAGGAAACTTACTTTTCTTAGCCCTGGTTCTTTGGTCGAATTGCAATACCTCCAGATAACGCTTCCCGTCGACACCGTACACCCTTACAAGACCCGCAGTCACACAAGCGGTGAGCCACTTTTCTATGTCCTGGTTACTGACATTGCCAATTTTGCGAGGCATTATCTTTCCGATCAGTAGAGGCGGATCGGCGTGATACCGTCCATAGTCATCTACAGCAAGCAAAAGACGGTGATAGAAGCACTCTTCCACCCAACTCAGCCTATCGACTTTGTCGGAAGTCAGAAATCCTTCCCTGATGATTCTATTGGGCATGATTATGGTTCAATCAAATGCAATTCTTCACACCTCTTGCGGACGTAATCCAGCACCATGCCGGCGTCCTGGTGTTTGACGTGGAGCAGAAAGCCCGGCTTGCCGAACTCTTCTACCCAAAACTCTACTTCCGGGCCTGTAAGGTCAAAATACACGCCGTAGCGGCCTGTACGCCCCAGTTCCCCCTTGATGCGGCAAAGCTCCTGAATGAAACGGCGCTCTTCCTGTTCTGGTGTTTCCATAGGAAAACAAGCTGTCTCATTTTCAATTCCAGCACGGATGCCGCGGCCTGGTTGGTCAATGTAGGTGGATTTCACTTTTCTCCTCCTTTCTTCTCTTATTCAAACATAACCACCTGGAGCTACCATGTGCCTTACCCGTCCGGCCCCGTCCACGGAACCGCTCTTAGAGATCTTCCCAGGAGCTTCTTCAAACTCGAACACGGCCTGCTTGCTCAACTCCACCATGGACCATACATCATGGGGGGAAACCAACAAAACTTCCCCGCTAAAAAGATGCACCAGCAACCTGCTGGGAGTAGCTCCCTTCACACGGGCTCTCCTGCCGCATGTTACCAGAACACACTGGCCATAACAAAAACTGGTTCCGCAAACACGATTAAGGGTTTCAAGCTCGGTTTGAGCAACAAGCTCTTCTGCCGCCCTTTTCTCCTTCTCCCTCTTCTGCCTGGCGGCCTCATCCCTCTTTCTGGCAGCTTCGGCCGCCTGATTGGCACGCAAAATCGCCATGGACTCTCGTTCGGCTTGCTCTTGGGTCTTCGTGAGCCCTGCCTTTTTGCGGAGCTTGTAATCTCTCCATATCCGGCGTTTTTTCTCCATATCTTCAGGAGTCATGCCCGGTCCCTCCTTCCTTTTTTGGGAGTGTACATGTCGGTCATTCCGCGTGAGCATTCACAACAATCCGCACAGATGCAGCCTTCGCATTGACCTTCCTTGGAATCTTGCCGGGTTTCCCCGGCAAGATTCCTTGTTATAAGTCATGCGTACCAATTCCTTGAAATAATCACTCATTTGATGGACGGTATCTTCATCTTGAAAAGAGGAACAAATACCCTTCAATGCCAGGTACGCAAGATACTCTTCTTCGGAGGCAAAACCCTGTTCCTCGTTGGTTAGCTCCGCGACATCCCAATAATTGTCACAGATGGGAACCCTCAAGGTAACAACCTTCATTACCTCACCCCTCCTTTCATGGAAGCAAGTGTTGCGGCAAGAGCGGGATTGGAGGTTGCGTCTTCGGCAAGGTAGAAGGACTTCTTGGCACTTTCCAGCGCGCGGCCAAGCAGTTCTGTCGCCATAAGATAGCGTGTCTGGTTTATGTGAACTTTTCCTTCATCCCACCGAAAGCCCCCGCTGTTGATGGCGGTGAACGCAGCAAGGGCGCTCATATCGGAATTTTCAATTTCCGTCAGGGCAAAAAAGGTCTTCCGCCTCTTATCTAAAACCTTGAAAGGAATATTCTCTTCAAATAGCTTCGCCGCATTCTCCAGAACAATGGCGGCATCCAGAAAGGATTCCTTCACGCCATTGACCACCTCTTCCTGGTCGTCATCGGCATAGAATAAAGCGTGGAACATATCCAGAATGGCTTCCGCCGCGCCTCGGAGCATGCAGGCATTCTCTCCGAAAGCTACCAAATCCTCTTCATCATACCGCTTCTTCCTGGGGGCGGCGGGCTTTCGGACTGTCCTGGCAGCCTTTGCCGGTTGACAGGGCTTCCCGTCTGTCGTACTTACTGGCTTGTGAGCAATGATAGGATCAGTCGTCTTGCCATTATTCACAACATCCGCCCCTTTCCCGCTGCAACGGGAGAGGGGTTCTTCGTTTGTCAGTAGTGCTGTATTCATAGCGATCATAATCGTATTTCTTCTATTTTTATTTATTATCAATTAACTATTACTATTTTACCTTGTCTGTCAGAATCAATCGACGCGCCCCGGGTGGAGGCGGGAAGGAATCATTAGCCTTCTTCGGCCAGGGAGAATCCTTCGTCATCCAACTCAAAAACGCCCAGCCAGGGAGCTTTGATGAAAGCGACATAGAAATTTCTCTCATCTTTGCGACGGACGACAATAAACTCGTCTTCCGGGGCAAAACGGTAGGTTCTGCCGCGATTAGGCATAGTGATGATAAGCTGGGAATTTAACATCACCCTGTCGCCCGTATCGAAAGGCTTTGCCTGGACAGGTTCCGATGCTGCATCAATATTACTTGTAATCATTATATTATGTATTTTCTATTGGTTATTGCTTCCTCATGCCGTGAGGGCGGGACGGTTTTGATAAACCGTCAAAAGAAAGGATTTTTGCCGTATTCTCTTTCATGGCCTTGGAAATACGTTCCACGCACCAAAGGGTGGCGCCCCGTTTTTGATGAGGCAGACAGTCCTTTTTCATGATATCCGGTGACGTCTTCGCCAGTTCATAGAGCCATACGCGGCCCTTGCGATGCCGGAACTGGGGCAGTTTGAGAAGCTCTTCCGCACGCAGCCAGGTTTCACCGCTTGTTTCAGGGCAGTATTTCCCCTCCATGATCGCAACCAGGCGGTCAATGCGGGCAAACAACCCTTCTATCAAACGTTGATCATTGGCGTCCATTATCCTAAGACGATTTTTGTTATTGTGTAAGAGGCGCAGACGATGAAGGCTACCCCAGCCACACAGGCAAAAGCGCTTACCAGCCAAAAGAGCAGATGTGCCATGGCCTGGTTCCGGCGTGCCCAGGCTCTATTCTTGCGAGCTTGCAGGAGACGAAGTTCCTTCCGGGGATCAAGGGCCTGATAGGGGCTCTTCCCTGCCCTGTCCGGAATAGCATTGATGCGTTCACGGGCACAGGAAGCGCACAGGAAATCAAGGCTATGCAATGCTCCATGACTGTCCGTAACAACGGAGTAGTAAGTGTTACCCCTTTCGGAGGGGTGATTGCACCAACAACGCTGGAACGCAAATTTACAATTTTTATTTGTGATTGTTTCCACCATTCCGGCATATGGGCCGTGACTGATTGTCCGGTGAAACATTTCGTATGTATTCATTGTCATAGTGCAGATTAAAGCTCGTGCCATCCGAGCCGGATAAATTCGTCAATCAAAGCTTCTTCCATTAGGCTGCCGGCTTCTTGGGGTTCTTCGGACGGGGGAGCTTTGTCGTCTCCACCACTTCTTGAGCCATTCGAGCAAATAAGGAGCAAATCAACTGCTCTTTAGTCATCCTGGCAGCATCAGCCACCATTCCTAACCACTTGCTGGGGGGCACTGGTATTTCTATTTTCACACGGGGCGTCGTGTTCATGCATTCATGAATACTATGTTTGTGTAGTAATGCAAGTATTTTTCAACACATTTGTGTTATCTTTGCTTCGTTTTAGTATTTACATCTCAACAAAATCTCGTAATATCAGTGCATGACGCTTACTAAGGAAGATGTGAAAAAATGGCTCAAAGATCTCGGAAAAGATCGCTTTTGGCTTGCAGAGCAGTGCGGGGTAGGCAAGCGCACTGTGGATTCATGGTTTGCATCAGATCGAGATTTACCAGCCCGTGTTGCATTGCTAATTTCTCAACTCATGTTACCGGCGGTTACAACTGACACTCAGGGTCGTAACCTCCGGCGTGTAGAAACTCTCACCCTTCAATTCTCAAAATCAGAATGGGAAACCATTAAGGAATACCAAAAACTGCATCCGGGAAAATCCATTGCACAACTTGCCGAAGAATTTGTTCTAGACTTGGCTGACTCTCTCCAGAAAAACTTCTCATTCACACCAAAAGCTATTGACTCATTTTCTGCCTCTTTGGATTACACCACTCAAGTAGTCGGCAACACGGCAGCCGGCAAACCTTCGTCTGGCGAGACTGTCCCGCAGGACATTCGCATTTATCGTCCTCTGGAATGGGGCGAATTCGTCTTACGAGTCAACGGCAAATCAATGGAACCCGAAATACCGGACGAATCCCTGGTCATCATCAAAAAATATGAAGACTACCTGTTCCCAGCGCCGGGATCCCTGGTAGTCTATAACGAGGGTAATGACTACACCTTGAAAAAACTTGCCAGGCGTAAAAACCCGGAAACCGGGAAAATGGAATATTTCCTCAAGTCCATCAACCCCGCTTATAAAGATGTGGAACCCATAGCGGAGGGCAAAATCTCCGGCGTGTACGTGGAGACGCTGGAACGCTGGGAGAAAGCATGACAAACGCCGGCTTGACAAATCCGGAGGAAAGGGCATAGTAAAGACGCAACAGGTCAATGTAGTCTCAATCATTGATTCCTTTCTAAAACATCGGCCCCGGCTGCTCCAACAGCCGGGGCCTTTTTGTTAGCTGAGCAGAACAATCAGAAGTTCAATCAGCCGTTGCAACAAGTCACTGTATTTGATCAAGTCATGATATAATCCTTTCTACTGACGGCAGAACTCATTCCCTGCCGCTCCGGATCAACCGGCGGGCACATCATACACGTCCGGTTTTTATAATCAAGCTTGCCATCCGGAGCATATTCTGTACATTTTTCCTGTCCGGGTAGAGTCGCTTCGTCTCGCTTGCCGCCAGACCATGACGGCAGCCTGGTCACTCAAGAAAAGCACTCCTGTTCAGCCCTTAGCCCCTGAGTCAGGGGCTTTTTCTACTCCATTATCCATACTGTAAGTGGAATAAAACACCTTTCTATGTATCTTCTGACTTTATTCCTTATTCTTTTGATTTAGCTCAGGATGAGGAAAAGATGAATTATCAAAAAATGGTCTATCAAATGTTCGGTGTTCTCGCAGCTTATTTGAAAGAAAGGAATCTAACTATTTTAAGAATTAAATTTTAACACAATATCCCCTTCTCTCCAAGAAGGATGCTGCCAGTTCTTACGAATGAGGATCACTCCTGGCTCCACTTCCTTCCCAATAATCCAATCCCCAACAACAATCCAAGGCTTCTGTCCTTTAATGCGGACAATTCGTATACGAACTGAAATCCTCTTCTTCTGGCTGGAAATAAAAAAACAATCAACAAATTCTGGGGAGGAAAAAATAAAAGGCTGAACATTCTCCTTCTCTCCTGCAATCCTTTTCCAAAAACATCCGTAGGCCATATCCTTCAAAGGCCCCACACCTTCCTCAAACCAGAAAGAAGAAACCCAGGAATCACGGATAAGCGTTTCAAGAAACATCTCAACACTCATGGAAGGAGGCTGTTGGAAACGCTTATCCAAAGACATACAAGGCTTCCATACTTTCCCCTTTTCATTCTCCAAACGGATCCCATTGGAAAACTGGATCATCTCCGTCTGAGTAGAACTTCCCTTCCATACGGGAAAATATTCTGACTTGGAAAAAGAAGCGGCAAAAAGTGTCGCGTAAGGAGCCCCATTATCCTCTACCATGGACCAATCTCCCTGTACCTCTAGAGCAGTGGTAAAATCATAACACAATTTTTTTGAAGGTATTCCCCATAAACATACTATCAAACTACCTAAAAAAGCGGCAGACAAAAATGCTACTAGTCTGCCCTTTCCTTCCTGGCTGAAACCAATAAAAATAAAGAGGCAAATGGTAGCCAAGGCATAAAAAGGGAAAGGCCTTCCACCATTAAGAACCTTTTGCAAAAGAGCTTGTGAAGAAGGCCTTGATAGAGCAAAATTGGCAAACAGCGTACTGTCGCCGAATAGAACTACTGTTCCAAGCCCAAATCCAGAAGTAAGTCCCACAGCATGAATTCCAGCTTCTTCTTCATCAGAAATTTGATTATCTGAGAAAAATGAATTCTTACTGTAATCGGCACGTTCGGAAAAACCCGTTTGGAAAAGCCATGCTTCGCCATTTCCTGTAAAACTATTGGCCGTTAAACCTCTAAAAGAACTTAACCCATCATAGTAAGTTCCACCATCTCCCGTTCTATCCAAAATACAATTCTTCCGAGATTCTACTCCGAATGTCTGTAACAATGGATTCAAGGCACTTGAATGCCCAAACAAATCTGTATGGTCAGTAATGACAACCAGTTTTCCACCTTTAGCTACCCAATTTCGTATCTTTTGAATCTCTTCAGTACGGAAAGGCTTTGTCGGAGTCATCAGCCACAATTCAGAGAAATCCTCAATCCCATTTAGATCGTCAACATCTTCGCTATAAATAATTCTTTTCAAGAAATCATAGGAATATTGACCCCGGATGGATAGGGAACCATCATGGCGTTGAGCAATCCCCCAATTTCCATGTTCCAGAAAAGCGATTCTCTGCTCTTTGAACGCATGGAAAAGCAACCGCGGCATGGAAGAAAAAAACAAACACCAAGCTACTCCCGCCATTAAAAGGCTCTGTAAAACTATCTCTATCCAGCGCTTCCCTGTAAAAAATAAAACAACAGCGCTTATTAGAAAAATCCCTGCAACGCCTGCAAAAAATAACATGGACACTCTTGTTGCCGTCCATAGCAAACCAGTTATTGCTATACAGATCAATCCGACATCCAGAAGAACTTTAGGCCCCCATTTTTGCCTAAAACATAAAACGGCCACAGAACATAAAGCCAAAACAACAATCCCAGGAACATAAAAACATACTGCTGCATTAAACATACACAACAGTAATGTCGCTAGAACAACATACCGGAAAACATTCATAAAAAACTACATAAATAATTTATATCAAGTAAAGAAGGAGTTCCTGTTGCTATAATAATTACTCCATTCTCCTGATAAATCGAAGAAGGTAATGCATCTTTTTCACGAAAAATAAGTCGGGCATCCACAACTCCATCCCGAACTCCCTGCGGAACATCCCCAGCTTCATAAACCACTCCATCCATACTAACTTTTGCTTTTGGTTCCAGAACTACAACTTTTTCTTTATTCCTTTTAGCGGAAAAACCTTCCGCAACCACTAGGACTTTAGTCCCCATAGAGCCAAATCTTACATTAACCCCATTAAGCTGGAAAACACGCACAAGACCTTCTCCTAAATCAGTATGAGGCCATAAATGGTGACGTCCTACATACCGCACATCGCCTACTTGAGGCCACCATAATGATAAAAAATAAACACCAACCAAGACAAGAGCAAGCCAGGGCTTCGGCCATCGGAGAATTGCAATAAGCATTGCAGCACAGACAAAATGAAAAAACATAAAACCTCTGTCTGTACCTGTAATTCTTTGAATCAGTGCCTGTTGATAGGGCGCCAGACAGTTAACGGCAAAATCAGAATCCGCTAAAACAAGGTTTTCGCCCAAACTAATAGCCAAGGGGACAACACTCCACCCATCCACTAAGCCATAAACAAAATGGGAAGAATCTTTCTTCAAAGCAGCCCCTAGGTTGGAAATCAAGGCTCCATCCCTACCTATAGCCATGCGTAAAGGCTCTCCAGCAATCGGAAAATTCTGTCCCCATGGTCTTCTCTGCATGAAATTGGCATCATCCCAATCCGTGTGGGCGTCATGATCCAAATAAACAGTCCCTTCCGGCTTAACATTTTGATACACTTTATTATTATAAACCAGCTTTCCCTCCCCTTTTTGCTTTCTTCCAGACACCTTTTCCACGGCTGCTCCTATCTCATATCCAGGCTCTACTTTTTCCATATTTACCGAAGAAAGCTCCCAAGTGCATGAGGTCGCTATAACAAGAGCTATCCCGTACAAAACAAGGGAAGTCGCAGTAAGTTTTTCTGATATTTTACGGAACTTCCCGGAGGCCAACATAAATAACACAAATAAAATTCCACTTGCATAAAGGGAAGACCACCAAGACGCAACCGGCAAACAAGGTCCCAATAGTACCGGTAACTGGGAAAATAAAAAACATCCAGATAATAAACGGCGTCCGGAAACAAACAACAAAACGGCCAGCAGACTGGAACAATAGGCAAGAGACGGCTCCAGTATGATAGCAACTAATACGGCCCAACAGTAAAAAGCAGTAGCCTTATTCTTACTGTAGTTCCCAATTCCCAACAAAACGAGTACCAACGCTACAGCTACCAAATAAAACGGAAGCAGCCCAAAGCCTCCGATTGCCATCAAACCGCACGCAGTCCATAAAAGATATTGTTTCATAAATAAAAAAACAGGACCCGGTGTTATTACAACCGAGTCCTGGAAATACAAATCAGCAATTACCAACTACGGCAACCGGAAGAACAACCAGAGGAGCATCCAGAGGAGCATCCAGAAGAACAACCGGTTGAACAGCCAGTAGAGCAACCAACAGAACATCCGGAAGAACGTCCATATTGTTCCGTTTGAACGCCGTTCTCAATAGCATTCACCAAAACAATCTCGTTAACTTCCTTGGCAATATCGCCAGATTGCACAAACGACTGTTGAGCCGCTGGAGAAGAAAACTCCTGCGTAGACTCAGACAATGATGGATATGCAGAAATGCCTAATCCACAAACACAGCAAATGCCTAAAATAATAGACTTCATAGCGATTTATTTTTTACTAAATTCTCCTAAGGAATCAAGAAATGTTAGAACTACTATCAATCCATCATATCCGCAACGGTTTTCACCGGATTCATCAGAGAGGCCCCCTGCGTCATATACTGCCCGGCAGTCTGAACCGCCTTATTCGTCATGCCGCTAGCAATCCCGCCTGCCGCGCCGAACAATCGTCCCAGTTAGATCACCTGCTTCATGTAATCCTCAGCTATTAAAAAGGCTGATTCTTCCATTCTGACAGCGTCCATTGAAACTCTCCCCTCTTCTCGTATTTTCAACATCACTTATGCGAATACGAATACAAGATCTAATAAAACAGTTAAAAGATAACAAATTTGTCCTCGTAAGGACTAAAGGTGATCATCGTATCTACGAATACCGTGATGCAACCAACGATCATCTTATTGCGGAAGCCACCATTGCTGGCCACGATACAGAAAAAGCACCTCATTACCTGATCAGGGAAGTACAGGATGCTATTGAAGCTGCAGGTGGAACCTGGGAAGATTAACACTTCCCTCTACTATATTCAGGAGCTGCCTCTATCGGGGCAGCTCCTTTTTGTTGGGCACAGCCCCTCAATAACAATTTCAGTATACATTTTTATATGATGATACTGAAACAATGATTTAGGAGTTGCCTATTCTGAGAAGAGAGGCTATTAGTTGGCCTCTTTACGTTAGAATGCTTCGCCCCTTGGCCTCCGGGCCAGGGGGCTTTTTTATTCGGTATCACGCGTCGAAGCATTCTCCTCGCGGCACGGATTTTTAATCCGCTGGAGATGGATAGAAATCACGATCCATTGAATATCAACCTTCTCAATTCCGGATCCATAATCTTTGGCCATGATATTCCTTCCGAATGGAATGGCCCGATTTTTTCTAACAACCTGTGAAACAATGTTAGATTTGACAGGCGGATTAAAAATCCGCATCTTCTCAATATTCTCAAATAATTTCTTTTATGAAGAAGACTGTAGTTCTGACTCTTGCGTTATGGGGAATTTCTTTCTCACAGGCTTCCCAGCTCCTTGCTTCCTGGGATGCATTTACGGAAAACGGCGCTTCCACCATGGGCGGATTGTCCGTGGAGCTTGATAAATTCGGCGCCGGCCCTTCCATTGAGAACGGCGCCCTGGTTCTGTCCGATTCTTCCCAACGGGCATGGATCAATATTTTTTCCCTGGATATTTCCCTGTCCCTGGCCTCCTATTCCCTGGTGATGGATGTTTCCGACCTCCATCTTGGCAACGGTCCCATATTCTCCCTGGGCTTCGGATCATACAATACGCAAACGACGGCTTTCGGTTTTTCCACCACCACCAATACGTGGGCCTTTTCCAATAATGGAAATAATATGAATGTTTCCGGGGAGGGCGGCTCCGTTTCGGAAAGTTACTCCGGCACGCTTACCGTCAATTTTCTGGAGGAGAATGGCTCCACTTACGTGGAGGCGTTCCTGGGAGATACGACTCTGGTCAACAAAACGGAGATCCATTATGAAAAGTCAGTTCTCTACCTGAACGGACTGACCCTGGGGGGCTGGGCCAGCACGGCTGACAATGGCTGTTCCATGACTGTTCATTCCCTTTCCATCAGCCAGATTCCGGAACCGGCAACAGCCTCTCTGGCGTTCCTGGGACTGGGGAGCCTGCTTGCGAGGCGGCGCAGATAGCGATTCCGGCTTGTCTTGTGATTTTCTTTACCTCCCCCTCCCTTCGGATGAAGGCAGGGGGATTTTTGTTGTACCTTGGTCAAAAAATAATAAAATGCCAACTATGCCGAATTATTTTATATCTCTGAATGGGGAAGTGTCAGGGCCTTATTCTGTTGAATATCTGAAGGCGTTGCAAACCCAAGGAACAATTGACAACCAGACTCCCGTTTGCCCGGAAGGGGCTCCCGCATGGGTCACTTATGGCGCTCTTTTTCCCACTCCGGTAGAAGTAGCACCTCAACTATATCAGAGAAAAAAGAATGTTGATACTTCAATCTCAGCGATCATCTGGACAGGAGTTGGCACTATCTTTATGATCATCTCACTTCTTCTTATAGCAACGCCTTGTTTTAGGAAATACGGAGAACCATCTACTGTTATCTTGTCTCTTTTCCCTGCCATTCTGGGATACCTATTTATTGCTTATTGGGCTCATGTAGCAGGAGACCGCACTATTTGTCGCTACATAGGAGGTATTTTTTGTCTGGTAGTTAGTGGCCTATGCTTCTTCAGCACATCAAAACTTTCCGGGTTTGGACATTTGGGTATCATATTTCTAATTTTTTCGATACTTTTTGCAACACCTATTATCCGTTTCTTCGTCAAGAAAAAATACAAAAATTAATAATATTTATCAAATAAAAATGGATGTAAAAATATAGTAGGAGAAAATAAATAGAAGAAGTTCTTAATTTTATATTTATTCATTGAACTAGCGATATTTATTATGAATTTCCATCTATCCTTTACAACGGGAAATAACCCCGAACAAGCCCCAAAGCAACAAATAGATGAAACCGAAAAAATTTGTTGCGAATTAGAAAATACTCTTATTATAGAAAACTATAAAATACAACAACAAGAAAGGCTCCGCGCGTTGGAAGTCTCATCACGAGCGCAAGCCAATTGGGACAAAACAACTATAACAATTTCATCCTCCGCCATTGGTCTAATATGGTATCTGCTACAAGGAAAAAATATAATATTTTCTACTACACCTTTTCTCATATCCCTGATTTTGTGGTCAGGAGTTGTTCTTTGTGTGATGTTCTCATTCCTTGCTGGCGCAAGGCTTCATAGAAAGTATGCTGATGGCATAGCCCATCAAATAAATGAAGAAAATGAACGAGCTACTAGATGTGAAACCAAAGCAAAGAAAATGGATAAAGTAATAAAATATTGTAACTGCATAGGATCTGTTTTGTTCTTTTCAGCATTGACAAGTACTGTGTATCTTTCTTTTAAAACTATATCAATCAGCCATGACAAAACAACCAATCAACAACAGACAGACGGGAAAGTCGAACAAGGAATTAATCACACATAGTGATAGACAACCAGTCCATCTTCGACCTATTTCCATGGATAAAATGAAACTTCCATCTTACCTTTGTCCTAAGGAATTGTCTAAAGACAAGCCAAAACAAGAGAAATAAGAATATTTTTCTTGGGTATCCTAAGAAAGACAATAGTTCAGCCTCAGGCAAAATGACACAATGTGAAAATAACCCTTGCTATTTTCACATTGTACAACTATATTGCGGACATGCCTCCTAAGATACGACAACTAGTTGCCGATCTTCGCAGGGCGGGCTTTGACAATACGGGCCGCGGCAAAGGCTCCCACCGCCAGTATGAACACCGGGCCTCCGGTACGGTAGCAACTATCTGCGGACATGATGGAGACGATGCCAAGCCCTACCTGGTCAAGCACGTCAGAGAGAAGATAGAAGAGGCAAAAAGCAAGGGGGCGTAAGCTCCCTTGCAACCTCAAGAAAAACAACTATGAAAATGACTGAACAGGATATAAAGGCGCTTGCCGGAAAATACAGCCGTTTCATCCGGTGGAGCGATGAAGATAATTGTTACATCGGTTCCCTGCCTGATTTTGAAAAGGACTGCACCCACGGGGAAACCCTGGAAGAAGTCAACCGCAACCTTCAGGAAGTGGCGGAAATGTATATTGAACGTTATCTGGAAAAGGGAATGGAACTCCCCCAGCCCCGGTCCATAGCTATTTCTCCGTCACCTTTCCGCGAAACAGGCAATGAAAAAAGCATTGCACGGTTAAGAAAAAGCCAGGGAATGAGCCAGAAGGATTTTGCCGCCGTGCTGGGTGTCAGCCCTTCCACGCTGGTCAAATGGGAACACGGCTTGCGGCGCCCCTGCGGCCCTTCCGCAAAATTGCTTGACCTTATTGAAAAACATCCTGAATTGATCAATTCCTGACGTTATTTTGCCCAGGTAACAAAAAACGCCCCCTTAAATAGGGGGCGTGGATAGAAACAAATAACCCTAAACAAGCTCCTGCGCCACGCTGAACGCATCGTCGCAGCGGCTCAACCATCCCTTCCCGAAGGTCGGAAACTGCCTGCACGAGCGGTAAAACGCCTGACGCTTCTCCTGCAGAGCGATAAGGAACACCGCTTCACCCGTGGCGGCCAGCTGGTCCTGTAGTGCCCGCCGGGTCTTGGGGCCAACAATCCCGTCCACCGTGAGACCGGCGCCGTGGATGTTCAATGCACGTTGCAGGATCTTCCCGGTATTCCTGCTCCCGGAATTGAAAAAATGGTCCCGCAGGATGAATTCAACGCCAGGAAAAGCGTCGGAACCCAGCCAGGAGCGCACGGCGGCGGTATTATCCAGGACGTACTGGAGACAACCTTCCCAGGCTTCCTCCCTCCTTCCGGCATCCAGCAGGGCCTTCAATCTGTTAAACACGGTCGGTTCAATGCCGTCGCAAATGCCGCAAATCTCCCACTTGCCGCCCTTGTCGGCGGCGGGAAGGCGGGAAACGCGCAGGGAATCCGGCCCGGTAACGCGGCTGTCTTCAAACCGGAGGATAGCCGCGGCCATCTTTCTTTCAATGGTGTTCATGAGTTATAAGTCGTTTTTGATAGAACTAGTTAGAACTTGTAAGAAAAACTTTACAGTTCATTTCCTGCTCTGTTGTTCAAGGTTGGAGAGTCGCAGATTGATTTCCGACAAGGCGCGGGTTTGCTCGTTAATGAACGTCCTCATGTCGTGGTACATGATGGCGGCGGCAACAAAGCCCACGATCATGACAATCTCGGCCTTGTACTCACGTAAGAGTGTCAGGTAAGCGCGGGCTTTGGTGCACATGATTCCTACTTCTTGAGGGTTTGTACGATGGGCGGAACGTCCGTTTTCGGCTGGGCTTGGGAATAAGAAATATGCCCCGGTTCCAGCACCAGGCAGGAGCCGTCCTTGCATAC
>ULXS01019735.1_pt1 | contig 16687 bp, 10 predicted proteins | sample 1961421 | NCBI WGS metagenome assembly ULXS01 (sample SAMEA4835842, study PRJEB28245) | human gut metagenome | biome: gut microbiome; material: fecal sample | place: Denmark | collected 2008
TTTTCGATTTTTGAAGTGTCAACTTATTCAGTACACTACACGGTTCGTCAGCCCTCTTCGTCTTCCTCGTTTTTCTCCTCTTTGTCGGCGTCTTCCCCTTTGCGGTAGGCAAGCGGACTGACGTGATATACATCCTTGAAACACTTTGAGAAGTAGCGCGAAGAGCTGAAACCTATCTTGTCCGATATCTCGGTGATGTTCAGTTCCGGGTTGTTTCGCAACATCAGGGCGCCTTTTTTCAGGCGGATGGTCAGGATGAAGTCATTCGGTGTTTGTCCGGTGATGGCTTTCAGTTTGGTGAACAGGTTGGTGCGTGCCATAGCCATTTCGCGGGCGAAGATGTTGACGTTAAATTCCGTATTATCCAGATTCTTTTCGATGATGCTGATGGCGCGGTCCAGGATTTCCTTATCTATCGGGTTGGTGGCAAGCATCTGTGCGTATGCCTGTGGTTGTTTACTGAACTTTTCCTGCAAGAGAATGCGTGAATTTACCAGGTTGTTACAACGCGAAATCAACAGATTCGTATTGAATGGTTTGGTGATGTAATCGTCCGCACCGATGCGCAGTCCTTCAATGTTCTGCTCTACGGCAGTTCGTGCGGTAAGCAGTACTACCGGTATGTGGCAGGTATTGAAATCATTCTTAATCAGTTTGCAGAGTTCGGTACCGGACATTTTGGGCATAACGACGTCGCTTACCACAATATTCGGCATTTCCTTCTGTATCAGCTCCAGACCTTCTTCACCGTCTGCGGCTGTCAGCACCTGATAGAATGGGCGGAAGATGTTTTCCAACATCTCACGAATGGAGGCGTTGTCTTCCACGATAACCATCTTGACATCAGGCATACGCTTAATCGGGGCATTTTCTTCCAGTTCGGCTTTGAGTGAAGCGTCTATTTCGGAAGTTTGCGGTTGCTCTATTTGCTGTACGTCTTCGTTCTTCTTGCTGATTTCCTCGGCATTGAAGTGGGCGTTGCCCAAGCGGAGGCGGACGATGAAGCTGCTACCTTTGCCCAGTTCGCTTTCTACCTTGATGGTGCCGTGGTGCAGTTCGACGATGCCTTTGGTCAAAGCCAGACCGATACCGGTACCTACGCCGGTGGTGAGACTGTCCATCTGCTCTGTCTGATAGAAGCGGTCGAATATCTTATCTACTTCTTTGGCGTCGATACCGCTGCCTGTATCAGTCACGCGAATTACGGCTTCATTGCCTTCGGTGGTGATGCTGAGTGTGATGGTATCTTCGGCTTGGGTATGCTTGATGGCATTGGATAACAGGTTGTTGATTACCTTCTGCATTTGCTTCTGGTCATACCATACTTCCAGACCTTCACTGTCTTTCTCGAAGTTGAAATTGATCTGCTTGCTGCTTGCATATTCCATGAAGATGAGGTAATTCTCATAAAGGAAATGCACGATGTTGTGCGGGCTGACTTTTACCTTCATGTGTCCTTGTTCCTGTTTGCGGAAGTCAAGGAGCTCGGTGATGAGTTCGCGCAACTGGATGCTGTTCTGGTAAATGCTCAGTATCTTATTATAAATGGTGGGTGTGAAGTTTTGCAATTGCATCAGGGTTTCCACCTGCGACACGATGAGCGTAAGCGGTGTGCGGAACTCGTGAGAGATGTTGGTGAAGAAGCGTAATTTCGATTGGTTCAGCGCTTCCACGTCTTGTATATGCTTCTGTTCGTACTTCAACGATTCACGCAGCTTGATTCTCGATTTGTATGTCTTCACCAGATACCACAAAAGGATACCGGTCACTATCAGATAAATAAGATAGGCGAGTGGGGTTTTATAATAAGGTGGCAGTACATGAATTGTCAGGTGTACTTGCGGACAAAGCGACTCTTCCTTTCCTTTAGGCTTAATCAGCAGATTGTATGTTCCGGCGTTCAGGTTTGTGTAGGTGATGACAGGTTGGCCACGTGTGCTGTTCCAATCGTCGGAGAAGCCTTCCAGCTTGTAGATGATTTCATCCTTATTGGCAGCCACGTAATTGGAAGTGGCAAACTCGATGCTGAACATTGTCTGATTGGCATTCAGAGTGATTTCCTGTGTATGGCATAGGGATTGCGTCAAAATGCCCGTTTCATCGCTCACTTTTACTTCGGCGCCGTTTACGATGAGGCGGGAAAGGATGATCTTGTAAGGCTTCGGGGTGAAATTAAGTTCCAGTTCATTGAATGAGAGCATACCTTGCGTACCGCCAAGGAAGATTTCTCCGTCGCGTGTCACGCAAAGCGCGTTTTCATTGACAGCTGTCAGTGGAAAACCGTTCTCTACGCTGTAGTTCTGGAACTTTTCCGCTTTCTGATCGAAGATGGAGAAGCCCTGATTGGTAATCAGTATCAGTTTACCGCTGACGGGGGATTCTTGTGTATCGTAGATGCAATCGCTGACAAGTCCATTCTTGCCCTTGTCGAAGTTTTCGAAATCGTTGGTAGCGGGACGGTACAGGTCGAGGCCGCTTCCTGAAGTGGAGAACCACAAGTTACCCTTGCTGTCCTGCATAATGTTGTTCACATTATTGTTGCTGAGGCTGTGCGCTTGCGTCCCGTCGTGACGGTAATTGGTCAACTTGTTGGTGTCGAAGCGGTAGGAGAAGATACCTTCGCCTGTGGCGGCAATCCAGAGCGTGCCGTTATTATCTACCTCTACATCTGCAACCATAGCTATCTTACGCCCTTCTTTGCTATCTTTAAAGAGCTGTTGGCATTTCCCGGTCTGAGGATTGAACAGGCATACACCGTTTTGGGTAGCAACAATCAATTGGTCCTGGTAGGGGGTTATGTCGCGAACGATATTGGACGGAAGAGTTTCCGGATTCCCTTCTTCCATCAGATAATGCGTGAATGCGCCTGTGCGGATGTCTAGTTTGTTCAGTCCGCCAAGATGGGTTCCTATCCAGATGATTTCCTTTGCGGGATCATAGTAAAGGGCTTTCACATTGCTGTGGGAGATGCTGTTGCGTCCCTGTCCGGCAAGATACCACTTGAACTCACGTGTCCGGCGGTTATAGAAGTTCAGTCCGCCTCCCTCCGTGCCGATCCACAGATTTCCGTTCTTATCTTCAATGGTGCGTCCGACTACGGGGCTGCTTAATCCCTCTTTTTCATGGATGGAAGCTTTGTACCGGGTATAGATTTCGTATTCGGGGTTGAAGTAATTGACACCGCCGAAGTAAGTACCCAGCCATAAGGTGCCCTGATTATCTTTTACGATGCACCAGATGGACGAGTGTGTAAGTCCTTCATTCTGCATCTCGTTGGAGGTATGGTTTTGGAAAAGTCCTGTTGTTTTGTTGTACCGGTTCAGACCGTTGAATGTTCCTATCCAGATATTGCCAAGATTATCCTCACAGCAGGCTCTCACGAAATCGGAAGATATGCTGTGCGGGTTCTTCGGGTCGTTTCGCAGGTTCTCGATGCTTCCGTCTGTTTTCACCCGGAAGAGTCCCTTTTCCCAGCTTCCGATCCACAGTTCGCCTGCATTGTCCTGGTAAATACTGGTGATATTTCCTTTCTCGATGGGGTGGGTTAGCAGATGCTCGTCTATTTTCAGATTGAACACACCTTCGCTGGTGGTTCCTATCCACATGTGTCCTTTGTCTTCGAACATGCAGGATATTTCGATGTTTTCTCCTGCCATCTGGTAATAAAGATCAAAGTTGTCGGTTTGCTCATTGTAGCGGTATATTTCGTTCTTTTTTCCGATGAAAAGGCCGTTTTTATAATATATGCTATTGATATTTCCTTGCAGGAGGGTGGTGAAGCGTTGGGTAGTCAGGTCGAACTGGGCAACCCCTTCGGTACAGAGCAGGTAGATTTTCCCGTTCTGGTCGCCTGCCATGCGGAGCACGGTGTTACAGAAAAGGCTGTAGGGATCGTTTTTGTTCAGTTTGTAAGTCTGTATATCGTTTCCATTGTAACGGTTCAAACCTTCGCGCGTACCAATCCATAAGATACCATTTTCATCAATATACAAACTGTTGACACTAAACTGAGATAGGCCGTCGTCGGTGGTCAGATGATTGAAAGTGATATTCTGGCTGTGTACGTTTGCCGTAACTATGCTTACTAAAACAAGAAACAGCGTTCTGATAAACTTTTGCACTTTTCCTCCGGTATTTTAAGGTTTCAAACACAAATATAAGGCGTTTTGCTCAAAAGGGGGATGTTTATTGGCTGATTTTTATGGTTATGTCTGTCGAAATGTATATTTTTGGGCGTTTGTCGGACGAATTTTGACTTTTGCTTTCATTCGGAAGGCGTATATTTGCATACCAATTTTAAATCTATTATAAAATATCATGAATAACCTCCAATCCATTGTATCCCATTTCAATACGAAGGGTACAGTTAATGAAATTCAGCCTTTGGGCAGCGGACTGATCAATGACACGTACAAAGTGACTACTCTGGAAGCCGACGCGCCCGACTATGTATTGCAACGTATCAACCACGCTATCTTCCAAAATGTGGAGATGTTGCAGGCAAACATTGAAGCCGTTACCCGGCATATCCGCAAGAAACTTACGGAACAGGGAGCGGATGATATCGATCGTAAGGTGCTTTCTTTTATTCCTGCCGATACGGGAAAAACGTATTGGTACGATGGAGAAAACTATTGGCGCATCATGACTTTCATTCCCAATGCAAAGACTTATGAAACGGTGGATGCGGAATATTCTTATTATGCCGGTGTAGCTTTTGGCAATTTCCAGGCGATGCTTGCGGATATTCCGGATACGCTGGGAGAGACGATCCCTGACTTTCATAATATGGAGTTTCGTCTGAAACAGCTTCGGGATGCCGTGGCTGCGGATGCGGTGGGTCGGGTGAAAGAAGTGCAATATTATCTGGATGAGATTGAAAAGCGTGCAGACGAAATGTGTAAAGGTGAACGTTTGTATCGTGAGGGTAAATTGCCTAAACGTGTATGTCACTGCGATACGAAGGTGAACAATATGATGTTCGATGAAGAAGGGAAAGTACTTTGTGTGATTGATCTTGATACCGTAATGCCCAATTTTATCTTTTCCGATTTTGGAGACTTCCTTCGTTCAGCAGCCAATACGGGCGCCGAGGATGATGAAAATCTGGATAATGTGAATTTCAATATGGAAATATTCAAGGCGTTTGCAAAAGGTTATCTGGAATCTGCGAAAGTCTTTTTGCTTCCGATAGAGATTGAGAACTTGCCGTATGCCGCTGCGTTGTTCCCCTATATGCAGTGTGTTCGTTTTTTGGCAGATTATATTAATGGTGATACTTATTATAAGATTAAATATCCGGAACACAACCTTGTACGTACAAAAGCGCAGTTCAAATTGCTTCAGAGTGCCGAGGAACATACACTGGAGATGAAGGAGCTTATAAAGGAATCATTGGTATGATAGTTACGAGCTACGAGTTACAAGCTACAAGTGCCTTTCGTTATTAGAGCGCAGCCACTTGTAGCTTGTGACTTGTAGCTTCTTTAATGCAATCAAAATATGAGTAAAAGAACCCCTGCATACTTGGTGTTGAAATCAGCAGTCTTGTTTTTATCTCTGCTCTGTTTTTATTCCTTGTCTGCAACTAACCTCCAAAAGAAAGAAATGAAAGAGTTGAATGTAAAGAAAGTGAGTCTGGCTAATGTGGCGGTGGAGAATGTTCCTGCTTTGCTGGACAAAGAAAAGGTCGATTTCCAGCCGATCAATACGGTGAATTGGGAAGCATTTCCTTATCAGCCGGAAGTGCAGTTCCGTATTGCCCATACAGACGATGCGATTTTGGTTCATTATAAAGTAAAGGAAGCTAGTGTGCGTGCTGTAGCAACGGGAGATAACGGTGCTGTATGGGAAGATGCTTGCGTAGAATTCTTTTCTATTCCTGCGGGAGACGGTATTTATTATAATGTAGAGTGTAACTGTGTGGGGACTTTGCTGATCGGTGCAGGTGCCGGACGTAGCAATCGCGAACATGCTCCGCAAGAAGTAATGGATAAGGTGCAGCGTTGGTCTTCTCTGGGACGCGAACCTTTTGAAGAACGGGTAGAAGCGTGCAGCTGGGAATTGGCATTAGTCATTCCTTATTCTGCTTTTTTTAAACATCAAATCACCAGTCTTGACGGAAAGACGGTTCGTGCCAATTTCTACAAATGCGGTGATAAATTACAAACACCTCATTTCCTCTCATGGAATCCTATTAATCTGGAAAAACCAAATTTCCACTGTCCCGAATTCTTCGGTATATTGAATTTTGAGTAACTATTTCCAGTCTTTCAAATTATAGCTTGCTTCTACCGCCTTTTCTATATCATCGGGAAGGGCGGGGAAGAAGTCTATCCCTGTGATCCGCTCCACTTCATCCACAGTGTTTACATAAGAGTCCAGTGGATTATTCCCTTCGTTGTTTTTATAGATAAATCCGATGGCTTTCGGCCTTTTGTGCAGAGAAAGTATCACTTTAAAGAAAGCATCCGGCACGGCCACTTTATGCTCGCCTATGGTCTGTGGCTTCCGGTCATAGAAGATAGGGCCGGCTACAATGTAAAGACAACTGTCTTTTTTCACCCACTTGCGGCATTTTTGTTCCAGTTCGTTCCAGTCGCCCCGGTTTAGATTATGGTGCTGGGGACAGATGTTGGTCATGTAGAAACTTTCTATCATGGCTTCACGGTCCCATTTGTTGTCACCTGCCGGACAAAGGTGCCCACGGTCCCAGCCACTACCTTTATAGTCTTGCGTGGTGACGGCTTTACTCTTAGGTAGGTCAGGGTCGGGACGGAAGCTATTGATTCGCTCGGTATTTTCCTTTAAACGTTCGGGAGTCAGTTTCCAGGCTACCCAGTTGGCTATGCGGGTGTTGGAGTTGTAGGATACGAGGTATCCGGTGCGTTGCAACAGTATTTCGGGGATACCTGGGGCAATGGTTTGCTTGATGTATATATCAGAATTCAGGGGAAGATTCTGAACGATGGTTTCTGTTTGTTCAATACCAGTAGCTTTTTCTTTAGAGTTCGTTGTTTGATAAGTGGTGACGATGCCGCATATGATCAGGATAATCAGGAGCGTCAGTTGTTTCTTGCTATTCGTTTGTTTTTTCTTCTTTCTCATAATTGAATGGGTAAGGTGGTGCAAAGATAACAAAAAAGGCGGACGAGTAAACCCGACCGCCTTCTGAATAAGGAGTATTCCTTTATTTTACAATGCCTTTGGAATCTCGCACGAAGTTGATGATATTGTGTATCTCATCACTCATCGGCACTTGGTCCTCAATCTTTTGCAAGGCATCGTGGATGCTGAAGTTACCTTGATAAATCAGTCGGTAAGCATTTACGATATGGCGTAGAATGCGTTCGGAAACCTGGTGCTTGTGCTGTAGCACAACAGCATTAATTCCGTGATAACTTGCCGGATTACCGTTCATGATAACATACGGTGGTACATCTTTCGCAATGCGGCATCCTGACTGTATCAGTACCCAACTTCCGATGTGGCATTTCTGTTGCAAGATGACGTTACTGCTTAGAATCGTAAAGTCGCTGATACGACAGTCACCGGCTACGATAGTCTTAAGTCCCAGTACACAATGGTTACCTATTTGCACGTCATGGCAAAGGTGTACGCTATCCATCAGAAAGTTCTCGTTTCCGATACGTGTAGCATCTTCTTCATGTGTAGCGCGGCTCACAACCACGTTCTCGCGAATGTCGTTCTGGTCGCCGATGATCAACATACTTTTCTCACCTGTATAGTGGAAATCTTGCGGGGTGGTACCAAGTACGGCTCCATGATGCACTTTATTCTTTTGCCCCATACGCGTACCGTCGAGGATACGCGCGCCGGACATGATGATACAATCATCTCCAATTTCCACATCGCCTTCGATATATGCAAAAGGCTGGACCGTTACATTCTTGCCGAGCTTTGCGGCAGGATCTACAAATGCTAATGGACTTATCATAGTAATTAGTTTTTAGTTATTACTTTCTGCCTCCTCCGAGCGCCTGGTACAGGCTGATAACAGCTTGCATGCGGTCGAAAGTGTCGGATACCTCGGAGGTTTGTGCACTGAGGTAAGATTGCTCAGCAGACAGAACTTCCAGATACGTTGACGTGCCTAAGTTAAACAATTCTTTTGTATCTTCCGCAGCTTTACGGGCGGAATTTACCTGGATTTCACGAGAAACAGCCTTTTCGGAAGTCATCTGATATTGATATAAGGCGTTGCTCACTTCGTTTCCAGCTTTCAGCAAAGTGGTCTGGAACTGGATTTTGGATTGCTCTTCCTGTGCTTTGGCCTGTTTCAGACGGGCGATATTAGCGCCGCGATAGAACAACGGTTGTGTCAATGACCCTATGGCGGAAGCCAGTAACTTACCCGGATTCACAATTGCAGAACCTGCACTGTTAGTCCATCCTGCCGAACCACTCAATGTAATCTGCGGATAGAAAGCCGCACGTGCGCTGTTAGTATCGTAATAACTTGCAGCAAGAGACATCTCGGCAGCCTTTACATCGGGGCGGTTAGACAATAGTTGCAAAGGGATACCGGCTGAAAATTCTGTCGGTAATTGCTGGTTTTCCAATACACCGCGTTCTATTTCCTGTGCCGGTTGATTCAACATCAGGCAAAGAGCATTTTCTGTTTCACGAATGCTTTGGCGCATGCCTGGCAGAGATGCCAGCACCTGCGCGTAAGCTGCACGGGTTTGTTCTACTCCGGCAGAAGTCGTATTGTATATTCCTGCCTCCTTCATAGCCTCTACAGTTTCCACATTCTTTTTCAGGATATCGGCTGTGGATTCTGTTATCTGCAACTGGCGGTCGAGCATCAACAATGTGTAGTACATATTGGCTACATTAGCGATTACCTGAGTTTGCACCGCTTGTTCATAGAACTGTGTCTGTTTCAGAGACACCTGTGCACCACGTTTCGGGTTCAGTATCTGACCGAACAGATCAATTTGCCAGCTTGCTGTAACAGGAAGCGAATAAGTTTGCGTAGCTTTTCCCTTATCCCAGCTGCTTACGGTTCCTTGCGGAGACAGTGCAAGCGTGGGAGCATAAGCCAGACGTGCAGACATAAGTGCAGCTTCTGCCTTCTTCACGTTCAGAGCGGCGCTGCGCAAATCAGGATTATTGGCAAGTGCTTGTTCGATGAGCGCTTGCAACTGAGGGTCGGTAAATACTTCCCTCCAAGGCAGGTTGCCGAAGTTTGCTGTATCCGCAGCCAGTGTATCGTTCACAGCTGTCGTGTCGCGATACAGTCCGGCAGCCGTAATATCTTCGGGTCTGTCGTATGATTTGTAGATATGGCAACTACTTAAAAGAGCAGTTGCACACATCAGAGTTATAATTTGTTTCTTCATATTCATTTGTTTTAATGAAGAATGATGAATGATGAATGAAGGATTTCCTCGGCGTCGTTTCTTTACTATCACGTTTCTAATTCTTCATTCCTCATTCCTCATTCTTAATTTATTTCGTGTATTGCTCAATTTCAGGTTCTGCATCAGAGTTATCCACATCAGCCCATTCCATCGGTTTAATCTTCTCTTGCAGATATTGGAATGCAACGAACAGGGCCGGTACGATAAAGATCTGAAGAATCATACCGATTAACATACCGCCGATGGCAGAGGTACCCAGCGTACGGTTACCATTGGCACCTGCACCGGATGCCATCATCAACGGAATCAAACCGACGATCATGGCCAGTGATGTCATCAAGATAGGACGCAGACGGGCTGCGGCACCCAGTACGGCTGCCCACGTAATACTCATACCCATCTTGCGACGGTCGAGGGCAAACTCAATAATCAAGATGGCATTCTTCGCCAACAGACCCATCAACATGATCAATGCAATCTGCATATAAATGTCGTTGGACATGGACCCCATTATCATTTTCAGAATGGAGATATTACCGATGGCGCTCATACCGTTGACGAACAGGAAGCTACCCAACAGACCAAACGGAATAGACAACAGTACGGCAAGCGGCAAGATGTAACTTTCATACTGTGCACTCAGCAACAGGTAAACGAATACGAAGCAGAGAACGAAGATCAATCCTGTGGTGCTACCACTGGTTTCGGCTTCTTCACGTGCCATACCTCCCAATTCGTAAGCGAAACCGGCAGGTAGGTTCTCTTTGGCACCCTGGGCGATAGCCGCCAGTGCCTGACCGGAAGTATATCCGGAAGCTGGGGCAACCATTACTTTCATAGAAGTATACAAGTTGAAGCGGCTGATAATATCGGGTCCGTATACCTTCTTGATGGAAACGAACTGAGTTATCGGGGCCATTTCATCGCCGTTGCGCACCTTGATGCTGGACAATGATTCCAGATTCTTGGTTGCTTCCGGCTCTGCCTGAACCATTACACGGTACATCTTACCGAAACTGTTAAAGTTAGAAGCATACAGACCGCCGAAGTACCCCTGCATAGTGCTGAGGATGTCGCTCGGACTGATACCCGCTTTCTTACAGGCAGCAGCGTCGATATCCAGCATATATTGCGGGAAGCTCGGATTGAAGGTCGTTTTTGCCGAGTTGATTTCCGGGCGTGCTTCCAATGCGGCATTGTAAGATTTCACTACATCGAAGAAGTGGTTCAGGTCACCACCGGTTTTATCCTGCATATTCAACTCGATGTCGCTGGATGCAGAGTAACCAGAAATCATAGGAGGAGCGAAGAACAGTACCTGCGCTTCTTTGATAATCTTCTGTGCACGCATAAAGAGCGTGATGTAGACGATGTTTGAATTCTGCATTGTGGAACGTTCGTCCCAGTTTTTCAGCTTGATGATGATAGAACCGTAAGAAGGTCCCTGTCCGCCGATGAAGCTATAACCGGAAATCACTGTACGGGATGCAACAGCCGGTTCGGCGGCCACAAGGCTGTCTACACGGTGCAGCACCTCTTGTGCGCGTTCCTGTGAAGTACCCGGAGGCAGAGTTACTACACCCATGATGGTACCCGTATCTTCGTTAGGAACCATACCCGTCGGAGTAATCTTCATGAAGAAAATCAGTAATACGATGGAACCGGCTACAAGGCCGAAACTCAACCATTTCTTTTGGATGAAGAACAATACATTATTTTTGTATTTCTTCAGCATCTTGTCATAAGCTACATTGAAGCCTGTATGGAAACGACTGATAAATGTCGATTTCTTCTCACCATGCTCGTCATGCGGTTTCAGGAAGATGGCACATAATGCCGGACTCAACGTCAAAGCATTCAATGCGGAGAAGCCGATAGCGATAGCCATCGTCAGACCGAACTGTCGGTAGAATATACCAGCCGTACCACCCATGAAACTTACAGGGATAAATACAGACATCATGACCAGCGTAATAGAAACGATGGCACCACCTAGTTCACTCATGGCATCGATGGAAGCGGCACGGGCAGATTTATACCCCTGGTCCAACTTCGCATGGACACCCTCGACGACGACTATGGCATCGTCGACCACTATCGCAATGGCGAGCACCATGGCTGAAAGGGTCAGCAAGTTGATACTGAAGCCGATTAGTTTCAGTACGAAGAACGTTGCGATCAATGCTACCGGAATAGCGATGGCAGGAATCAATGTAGAACGGAAATCCTGCAGGAAGACATATACTACGATGAACACCAGGATAAAGGCCTCGATCAATGTCTTGATTACCTCATGAATAGAGGCGAACAAGAAGTCGTTGGCACTCTGTGCAATATTGATATGCAAGCCTGCGGGCAGTTTATCGGAATAGTCATTCAACAATGTCTCCAGGTCACTGATGGTTTGTGTAGCATTACTTCCGGCCATCTGGAATACAATACAGCTGACGGCCTTATGACCGTTTACGGTGTTATTGAAACTATAGGTCAGACGTCCCAACTCGATATCAGCAATATCTTTCAGACGGAGTACTTCTCCGTTTTCCATTGCTTTGATAACGATGTTCTCAAATTCTTCCGACTGTTGCAGACGTCCTTTGTAACGTATTGTATATTGGAATGTCTGGTTACCACGTTCACCAAACTGTCCGGGGGCAGCCTCGATATTCTGTTCTGCCAAAGCTGCCGCTACATCATTAGGTATCAATTTATACTGAGCCATTACGTCAGGCTTCAGCCAGATACGCATGGAGTAGTCAGTACCCAACACCATTGCGTCACCTACACCGGCCACACGTTTTACTTCAGGAATAAGGTTGATGTTGGCATAGTTTTCGAGGAATTCGATGTTGTATTGGTCCGTCTCATCATAAATAGAGAATACCATCAACATAGAAGTCTGTCTCTTTTGTGTCGTCACACCTACCTTGGTTACTTCAGCAGGCAGCAGACCTTGTGCCATAGATACACGGTTCTGTACGTTTACGCCAGCCATATCCGGATTGGTTCCCTGCTTGAAGTAAACGGAAATATCAGCGGAACCACTGTTGGTGGCATTGGAAGTCATGTACATCATGTTCTCTACACCGTTGATCTGGTCTTCCAGCGGTGCAATAACGGAGTTCAACACCGTTTGGGCGTTGGCACCCGTGTAGGTGGCGCGCACCGATACGGTTGGCGGTGCAATGTCCGGGTATTGGGTGATAGGCAAGGTTGCCAGACCAATAAGACCCAGGATCACTATCAGCACGGAGATTACCGTAGATAGTACCGGACGATTAATAAATCTATCTAATTTCATGTTATTTAGTGATTAGGAGGGGGTGATTCGTTAATTGAACGCAGTTTGGATATTACCTTCTTTTTGGTCTTTCAGTGCTTTCTGATATTCAGCCTCTTTTTCGGCAGGAGTGATAGGAGTGATAGATGCTCCGTCTCTCAGGTTCTGCACACCTTCCATTACTACTTTATCACCGGCTTTCAAACCTTCGGTTACGTAGTAATACTTACCATCATTCAGCTTGAACACCTGGATTTCCGTATTCTTCAGGGTGTTGTCAGGCTGCACTACGAATACGAACTTCTTATCCTGTATTTCTGTAGTGGCTGATTGAGGTATCATAATAACATTCGTCATCGGGTTGGGGAATACCACATTACCGGTACTTCCACTGCGCAGAACGTTACGCTGGTTGGGGAAGAGGGCACGCATGGTTACAGAGCCTGTCTTCTGTTCGATAACGCCACTGATTGTTTCCACACGTCCGCTGTCGGCATACATGGTTCCGTCGATGAGTTGCAACTGCACGTCAGGCATCTTCTCCAGGATTTCCTTGGTGCTGCCACCCTCGCGTATTTGTGAAAGTAATTGCCTTTCAGTCATGGAGAAGTAAGCGTACATTTCAGAAATATCGGCAACGGTAGTCAGCGGAGTGGCAACGGAAGGGCTCACCAAGCTACCTACACGGTAGGGGATGCTACCTACTACACCATCGCTGGGGCTGGTTACACTGGTATACGACAGATTGTTCTTGGCGTTTACTAATTGTGCTTCAGCTTGTGCTAATTGTGCTTTTGTTTGTGCCAGTTGATTCTCTGCCATCTGCAAATCGTAGTTGCTGATGATATTCTTTTTGTTCAACTCACGCTTGTTGTTTACGGTAAGTTCTTGCGTGTTTACGGCAGCTTTAGCTGTTTCAACAGCAGCTTTGGCTGAGTTCACGGCAGCTTGATACTGTACGGGGTCAATGCTGAACAACACTTGTCCCTTGCGTACTACTGAACCTTCGTCTACATGCAGTTTGGTGATAAAACCGCTTACCATGGGGCGGATTTCAACATCTTGTTTACCTCTGATTGTAGCCGGATAACTGTTCGTTAAGTTGGCAGTGGTTGTTTCCACTGTAATCACTGCAAATTCGGGTGCTTTACCCGCAGTTTTGTCACTTTGTCCGCAACTGAACAGTGACAGGCAACATGCCAATAAAATCAATCTACTCTTCATACTTGTAATTATTCTCTGTCTTTTGGTTTATTTTTTCATTTGGTAAATACAGGCTTCTTCTGTCTTGTCATAGTTTGGATAATACGGAGGACAAAGGGGAAAACTTAAAGCACTCTTCGGGTTTTCCGGCTGCAAAATTATCTATTTTTGAACAGATTAGTTCTATTTGCGTCTATTTTTAACTATGTTTCATACATATCTTATATATGTTGTTGGCGGAATTGATTCATTTCTTTCCGTTATGAATTAAATGGGTACGCGTTCATCCGCCTTATCGTTTGCATGCTTATTACTTCCACAAGATCTTACTGAAGTTCCTTCCTTTTCATTTTCCCGATTGAACCTTTCCTTTATTTTATCTGTTTTACTGTCTTCTTGCTCTTTTTTGATTAAAATACTGTAAAGCATTCTGTTTATTAAGGGATAACCTTTATTTTTGCAGCATATTACGTAATAAATATTTAGATATGAAGTCTCTTTTCAATCGTCTGGCAGGTGTTGCCGTTGTTGGTGTCGTGCTTTATTCTTGCGCCAGCATCGGTCGTCCGGAAGGTGGTGCTATTGATGAAACCCCTCCACGCTTCGTAGGTAGTACGCCTGCGCCGGGCGCCCTCAATAATAACCGGAAGAAAATTACGATTGAATTCGATGAATTCATCAAGCTCGATAAACCTGGGGAGAAGATCGTGATTTCTCCGCCCCAGGTGCAACAGCCAGAAATTAAGGCGAATGGAAAGAAGGTGGTGGTCACCTTAAAGGATACCCTAAAGCTGGATATGACTTATTCGATAGACTTCTCGGATGCTATTCAGGACAATAATGAAGGTAATCCGTTGCCCGATTTCGGGTTTACTTTCTCCACGGGTTCTGTTATCGACTCGATGGTGGTTTCCGGTACCGTGCTGAATGCAGCCAATCTGGAACCGGTGAAAGGCATGCTGGTAGGTATGCATTCCAATTTGGCTGACTCGGCCTTTACTACGATACCTTTTGAACGTGTAGGTCGTACCGACAGTCGCGGACATTTCACAATTCGGGGTGTTGCTCCGGGCGAGTACCGCATCTACGGATTGCAAGATGCTGATCAAAACTTCTATTATAGTCAGCCCACTGAAATGATTGCTTTCGAAGACTCCCTGATTATTCCTGCTATGGATGAACGGATACGTCTTGATACACTCTGGAAAGATTCTCTGACGATAGATACGATCATGGAGAGAACTTATACTCATTACTCTCCGGATGATGTCATATTGCGCTGCTTCAAAGAACGGGTTTTGTCGCAACGTCTCATCAGGAGCGAACGTCCCGAATCCCGGAAATTCTCTTTCTATTTCTCTACCCAGGCTGACAGCCTGCCGTTGTTGAAGGGACTGAATTTCGATGAAACCAACGCTTTCATCGTGGAGAAGCCTACCGGACGCATTGATACGCTTCATTATTGGATAAGAGACTCTCTGATCTATAAGATGGATACTTTGAAGATGAGTCTCACTTACCTCTATACGGATACGCTCAACCAGTTGGTACCGCGTACGGATACTCTGAGACTTGTATCGAAGATTCGGCCTAAGTCCGAGAAAGAACTTGAGAAGGAACGTGAGAAGAAGGAAAAGGAACTGGAAAAAGCCAAAAAGAAAGCGGAGAAAGAGGGTAAGGAGTATGTAGAACCGACGGTATTCTTACCTGTAGATGTATATGCACCGGGTACGATGGATATCTACGACTATATCTCTCTTACGTTTACTGAACCGCTGGCAACTGTTGCTGATGGTGCCATTCATCTGAAACAGAAAGTAGACAGTTTGTGGAATGATGTTCCTTACGACTTTGTTCCGGACTCTCTGAACCTGATGCGCTATAATGTTTATGCAGATTGGGTGCCCGGTGAAAGCTATGCTTTTGAAGTTGACTCGACAGCTTTCCATGGAATATATGGCCTTTTCACCGATAAGATAAAGAAAGAATTTAAGGTGAAGAAACCTGAAGAGTACGGGCAGATTTTTTATAATGTGACGGGAGCAGATTCAATTGCTTTTGTAGAGTTGCTGGACGCACAGGACAAAGTGGTACGTACAGTGCCGGTTGTTGACAGTAAGGCAGATTTTTACTTTCTGAATCCCGGCAAATATAGTGCGCGCCTTATAAATGATACGAATGGAAACGGTGTGTGGGACACCGGAAAATACGAAGACAAACGGCAACCGGAGAAAGTGTATTACTATCCTCAAGTGATAGAGCTGAAAGCTAATTTCGACCTGACCCAGGATTGGAACATACATGAGAAGCCGCTGGATAAACAGAAACCGGATGAACTCAAAAAACAAAAACCAGATGAAGACAAGAAAAAGAGAAACCAGAATAACCGCAATTCCGGCAATAACCGGTAAGCGCAGATGGGTGTTCTACCTGTTGGGAGCACTGTTACTTACGATGATGCCCACGCCTGCCAAGGCACAATGTACAGCTCAAAACACCGCATTTCAGTCCGGCGAGCACGTGATGTACGATTTATATTTTAACTGGAAGTTTATCTGGAAGAAGGTGGGGCTGGCAAGTCTGACCACCTTCTCCACTACTTATCAGTCACAACCTGCCTACCGCTTCAACCTGCTTTCGGTAGGAAGTAAAAAGACCGATTTCTTCTTTAAGATGCGTGATACGCTGACTTGCTATGTCAGTGAAAAGCTGGAGCCGCTCTACTTCCGTAAAGCGGCCGAAGAGGGTGACCGTTATACGGTGGATGAGGCTTGGTTTTCATATAAGGATGGTGTATCCAACGTAAAGCAGAGGCGGG
>ULXS01022225.1_pt1 | contig 15923 bp, 19 predicted proteins | sample 1961421 | NCBI WGS metagenome assembly ULXS01 (sample SAMEA4835842, study PRJEB28245) | human gut metagenome | biome: gut microbiome; material: fecal sample | place: Denmark | collected 2008
TAAAGCTACTGCTTTTTATAAATTCTATTTTACTCATTGCATATATGGGGCTGACCGCTCATGCAGATTTTCATTTAAACACCAGAGGTGTCATTCCCTTATTTTTATCGTCTTTGCTGCTAATAGATGTTACTTATGTAAGTTCCTGCAACATTAGGGAAAATAAAACTATTTCCCTATTTTGTGGTTTATTAGCATTAGAAAGTTGGTATATACTCTTAGCTGCTTCGGGCAACTCCATCACAAACACTATTTTTTTCGCTTTAAGCCCGGTAATATGGTGTGTTTCCATTAAATTCATACTAATGTTTTTGTTCCAAAACAGCGGATACAAATATCAGAAATTAATTAATCTCTGCCTGATGGGAACTTGTATTTTTGCTCTTATTGGCGTATTGGTGTCAAGTAAAATATTTTTCCTTCTCTATTTCATACAATTTATGGCAAGCTGGCTGTGTTTTATTTTTACAGTGATATATCATAGAAAAAGAGTTGCTTTTGTTTTTAAGTCAGAATGGAGGCATATCATTTTCTCCCTTATAGCAGTTATAGTTTTATTCCTTACTTATTATTTTTCAACAATGAGAGTTCCTGAACATCTTTCAAATTTTGGTGTATATATTCCTATACTATTGTTTTGGGTAAGCATCCACGGTATCATACTGAAAGAACAAAACAGCCTTCCATTATCTGCCGTATTCAGTAATCGCCAATTAACATTACTTATATTTTCTGGAGTAATTATTTTTAGCTTGATAGCAATAATCTTAGATGGTGGATATTCTTTGCTTTTTATTATGCTGGATGCCCTGTTTGCGTTTTTATATGTTTGTAATATTGCTTTGGATTTCAATTTCAAGAAAGGACATAATAAGATAATCAAGGAAAGCAAATACCATGTCGCACTACAACAATTACAATGGGAAGAACAATTAAATCTTGAATTTGCAAACTTTCTCCACGATGATATTCTTCAAGACCTGCTTTCTGTAAAAAATATGATGAAAAAAGCAGACCGCCCTGAAGTACAGAAAATTATCACGGAAACTCTCGATAATATGAATACTTATATTCGTGAGCAAATGCAGGATTACCATCCTACATTGCTTCCAAAACTGACTATAAAGGAAAACTACCAAAACTTGCTTGATGGTATTTCGCAATCTTTTCCGAATCGTAATCTCTGTGTCTCCTTTGATTGTTCAGACTCCTTATTTCTGGTTGAGCCATACAATATCTTTGTGTACCGCCTGCTGAAGGAACTTGTCACGAATGTTTACAAACATTCGACAGGGGAAAAAGCATGGATAACCCTTACGCAGGATAATGGGATTATAATACTGAGTGTGAGTGACAATGGAACTGTTGATGCAGATGTTCTCTCATCTGCTGACAGGTTAAAACATCGAGGACTTGCAATGATTACGGAACGAGTGAATGACATGGATGGCTCTGTAACTATATCTAATAACCATCCACATGGGATTTGCGTACAAACGATATTGCCGATGAAAGGAGATGTTTCTTATCAACATTTTGTTAGTAGATGACCATGCTTTATTTTCTAAAAGTTTGGAGATTGCATTGTCAGATTATTCAGAAATTGAAACCTTTGATAGTATCAATGATGTTTCTCAATTAGACAATTTTATTGTATCTAAGAAACCAGACATCATCCTTATGGATATAAACTTGAAGAATATATCTTCTGAGGATGGTCTGGAATTAGCAAAACAAATACTAAGTTGTTATCCAGAACAAAGGGTTGTAATTCTGTCTGGTTATGATTTGCCCGTATATCGAAGTGAAGGAAGAAAAATAGGAGCAAAAGGATTTGTTAATAAAAATATTGAACCTGAAAAGCTCATATCTATTCTTTCTAAAATAATGCAGGGGATACTTTATTTTGACAGGGAAATTCCATTCATAGAAGGATTGACCGATAGTGAAAAACAAATTATACAGCTTATAGCAGAGGGACAAAAGCGAAAAGACATAGCAAGCACACTTTATATTAGTGAACGTACCTTATCAAATCATTTGCAGCATATATTTGAAAAACTTGATGTTACATCAGCGGTTGAAGCCGTGACAAAAGCGATTCAACTCGGATACATCCCGCCAATATGTTAATTAAGAGCCGATGATCTTGTGAAACAGTTTACAAGTGCATCGGCTCTTCGTCTTCTTTGATGATTGTCACACACAAACCATATATATTATTCTAACTTTTCCTCCTTTCTGACCACAGAGTAGTATATAAAATAGATGTTTTACACCCACGGAACGTAGAAAATGGTGAATATATGCGGATTCTACGCTTCGTAGAGTATTGTCTTTTTACTTTTTGCTAAATTTTTTCCATCTACCTCGCCGATAAATTTTTCTATCAGTCTGTTGACTTCATCCGGCTGATCCGTATTGGAATTATGACCAGCATTCTGTACCCGAAGCCGGCAAGCCGTGCATATTCTTTAGGATCTGGATCATAGGACATCATCATCTTACGCATAAGATTCTGACCATATTCCGTCTCTGCACACCCTCCTGAACCAGCCCTAAGAAGCGCTTTCCATGGATATATCTTATATAATGGCTCTGCTCTTTCAAGAAGCCATATTTCCATTGCTGTCATATAAGACTTTTGAAGCGGTGCAGAATCAATGGAGATAAAGCCATTCTGCCATATCAGACAGACTGTAATTATTCGTAAATGGTCTGGATAATGCATGTGATGGTGCATCCCATACAAACACATTCTGTTTTTTCTCAAAATATTCTATCTGCTTCTCAAAAAGTCTGTGATCTGCTGTAAGTCCCGGCAAAAACACTAACGTAATTTTCTGCTTGTCTATTATATTTACAAAATAATGGATGCAGCCACAGGGTGTCTTATAACTGTTTTCTGTCATTTTCCGTTTCCTTTCCATAAACTATTTCCCAATGTTTTATCATTTCCAGATATTCCAGCAATGCATAAAATTTTTCATTCATAAGCTGCCTCCATTGACCAATTAACGGAAGACCTCATTTGATCATCACGTCAATGACTATAACGTACCATAGTTATACGGTCAAAACAGACGAGCATGATTACACTCTATTTTCACACAATCCATTAATTTCATCAATATCAGCCTTAACTCTACTAATATCCAAATAGCAGCACAGGATTAAAGCAACACCACACATTCCAGCCAAAACATAGACAGGAAGCTGATTAACCCAGTTAAATGCATACCCAAATATCAGAACAGCTGCTAATACCAGAAGATAATGAAGCAGTATACCAAGATAAATATTTGCAATATCAATCTTATACATCATGTGTTTGATCACTTCACAAACAACACTTAGTAAAAGAGTCTCAAAGATGGTTGATATGCAGATCATTGTTCCATCATACCATAATGCAACAACAGACAGCACTATCAGCACAATAGCAGTTGTGACAAATGCATTATTCAGAAATTGTTTTATTAATAATCCCTTTCTTCCCATGATTTTTCCTTTCCCAAAAAATAAAAAGTACTATAAGAAATGAAATGGTCTGTGCCACAGTAATCCTTAAAAACATCATTTCATCTGCGCCAGTAGAGCTCTCTATATGAAGCAGATTCACAATAGTATTATTCACAAAATGATCGGCCATACCCATATACAAATTGCCTTCCATGTATGTAATCATTGCAAGCTTAAGCCCAACCAAAGTTGATGAAACTATAAGCATGATAGCGTTGGCTATCATCCCCTGAAAGCTGCTCTGTCCGTCAATATAGTTCCTTACAGGTCCAACAATATGCCAAAATCCAAAAAGTAAAGAACATATACCGGTAACCTTCCAGAATCTCCTGCTATTTAGCATTCGAGGAAACAAACCTCTAAAAAGTCCCTCTTCCATTAGTACATTAATGAAATTGCCAATGATACAAATTAGAATAAAAAGCACACTTGTCTGCTTAGCAATATTAGTATCTACGGCATATGCACTTACATAGAATCTTATACCTGCGTATGTTCTGTTTTGCATAAGTATTAATATTTCCACAAAATAGCCAATAGTAAACATGGAAAGCCCAAGTACCAATCCCTTTACTGCACTTCTAATATAGTCATTTTTTACAAATCCAATATCTGAAAGTGTTTCTCCACTTCTTCTTACAACAAGACAAATGACAATAATTCCAAACAGCTTATGTATAAAAGCTTCTCCTAAAATAGTCTGGTCAGTTCTTAATACAAAATACTCGAATATCCTCGCAACAAAACACACAAGATAAATTGTTAATACCTGTCTAATTACCCGCTTATCTTTCATGATCCAATTTTCCTTTCCTGCTAAAAATCAAAAACTCTGGCTTTAATATACACAAAAAAGGATACTATGTGATGGATTCCTGTCGGAAATACAAATATTATGTACCAAGTTACAAATTATCGGGCAAATGCTTCTTTTATACCTGCTATATAGCTTCTTGTAACAACAATATGCTCATCATTGCCAAGCACTGCTTCTATGTGACTATTCTTAGATATCATCATACTTCTAAGCTTATACTTATTTATAATACAGTTCTTTCTTACTCTGATAAAACCAGCTGCCTCTAAGAGTTTCTCTAATGAGAGCAGATTCTCACTACTTTCATAAACCCGACTGGCTGTATACAGATATGTACGCCTGTCAATTGTCTCAATATAATATATATCTGTTGGATATAATTTGTAGATCTCATCCTCATATTTAGCCGGAATGGTAATAGAAAGAGATCTTACAAACTTCTCAACCTGCTCTACTTCTTTCGTTTGTTTATGAAAAAACATGTGAACCCCAGGCTCTTCATATTTCTCATTCTTATTCATAAATAATTTCATATGTATACCCACAATATTATCAAATTATTGCACTCTGCTTTGTTCCACTTTCATTAGCAAAAAGCATAAAACTATGAAAGAAACGCTCTTTCACATACGTGATACAATTTGTATCATTCCCGCAAATGCTTGTTTTATCGGTGTTTTTTGATTTCACTTAATAAAATATAAGTTCCTACTAATATTACCAATACCGATATAACTGCAAGAATACTGGAAATGAAATCTCTGATAACATCGTAATTCCCTGTTCTGTACCAGGACTTCAACATTCCTTCTATCATTTGCATTTCCACAACGCCATCGGATGATTCCTTATTCTCTCTACAATCTCAGTATCCTCAAAAAGCAACTCCGGTTTATATTCCTTGGCTATAAACCTTTCCATATAATCCATTTCTGCTTCTGTCGGCTTCATAAGCGATTCTATATACTCCTTCGCCTGTTGTTTCTTCCCTTCCAAATCGAACTTATCCTTCGTAGCCAGAACCGGGAATAAATCAGATTTTATCTTTGAAAAGACAAGACTGTCTATGGCAGATGTATCAAAATCTTTGTTCACATCTTTTGTAGAGATAGTCGCATAGAAAATGATACATTTTCTGAATATATCCCCTTCACCTGAAAACAGCTCCATGTCAGCCATATTGCAGAAGTCATACAGATCCCTTGCAGCAGCTCTGCTTATCAGAGCGTTGGTTTTTGCCGCAAAGATTTCCATAGCCGCTACCGTTCTAACCTTTATCGGCTCTCCGAAAGCATCTGTTATAAAGACTCTGTCTTCTGACGAAAGCACGTGTGTTCTCAGTGAATAGTTAATCTCTATTTTGATCATATCCCTGTTGCCTGCCGCATTCACGTAGTTATAGTGGAATGCATCCAAACTGTGACTGAATCTTGACGCATCGGAAAGAGAATATCCCTGCTCTGACATGTATCTCTTCAGAATCTCTGTCAATCGCTCTCTTTCATTTGCCGTCTCTTCTCTTGTCAGATTCGGGATAAAATCCAGATCTATATCAACAGACAATCTCGGAAGGTTGAAAATAGTCAGATTTATAGCTGTTCCACCCTTAAGCAGCAGATGTTCACACATATATTCATGCGTATTCAGAAATTCAAGAATTGTTCTCAAACGAAGAACCTTCTCAAATGTATCACGATTAAAGCCATATTCCCGTGCTCTTGCATCAAGCTCTCTTCTGTTATATTGCGGCATCCTCTATCCCCCGTTCTTCATTCGCTTAATATTCTTTGGGTATACCAGTTTCCACTCACTCGAATATCCGGGCTCACATATACCATTTGTCAGATATCGCTTTGAATTTCCGCTTCTATCGTTGCATATCTTTATGAAATCATCACTTATGCCAAGCTCTGTCTGATATTCACTAAAAATAAAACCAATCTTCTGATATAAAAAAGCACTGTCATATCCAGCCAGATAGTTTAACAATTTTGTCTCATCAATACTATTCACGGACACTACACACGAAAGCACCTCTTCAAGACCGGCGATAAGATTGATATCCTTTATGGAATCTACTATTGTCCGCTCCTTGTCCGTAACCCTCACGCCACCGCTAAACTCTGGAGAAACTATACCTTCCTTCATCTGTTCTTTGACATAATGATAAGTGTACCCATCAAATTCAAAGTCGTGGAAACGCATCTCAGAACCAACATAAACCTCATAGAAAATCTGATCTACAGTTCCATAATACTCAAATGCAGTGTGATGGGATACATAAGAAGATGGCGTGATAGCACTGGCAACCTGAAATCTGTTCGCCACCGGTCCTCCATTTTCCCCACTCACGCACGTGTACAGTCCGTTTCGAATTTTTAATACTATATTCTCCTTAAGAAGCTTTCCCAAAGCCGCTCTTGCCGTCCGTTCACTTGAATAAAAAGCATTTACTTCTTTCATAGAAAAAACTGGGTATTGTAGCAATTCATAGTATAAATTCATATTTTCACTCCATCATGTTAATAATATGTTGTAATTTACTATGTTTTATGTTATTCCTGTACATATTGTTAACCTAATAATGTAAAACAAATTTGTCAAGTTATTTTTATGTGTTTTTTATCATTTTTAATACAATTATCATACCAAATCTAAACCTATGATGTTATTACTATCTGGCACATGCTGGTCGATGTTTCTTCAAACATCGCAATCATATCCGCTTCAGTTTTAACAAATAATTTAACTATTCACAATTGATGAAATAACAGGTTTCCCTTCTCTATCTAATAATGGTGTCAATCCTCCGGAATAACCACTTGCATGATATAAGTAATTTATTCCAGTCTCCTTATCTACCCAAATTTCTGTAACACTCATCGTGCCCTGTGAATATATTTTCTCAAATCGTTGATTCTTTGCCATTTTTATTTACCTCCGTAGTTCTCAATTTTACAAGTATGATTGTCCTTAAAACCTGCAACAAGTTTTTCAAAGGACTGTGCAAAACGTACATCATCTTCTTCTGTACGCTTTCTCGGTCCCCTAATATGATTTTTATGAGAGCTGCGCCTTACCTTCTTGTTAAGATGTCGCTCCATAAGCATCTGATCTATGTTCTCATTCGTATACCACTTACCGGATTGGTGAATAGCATATGCACCTTTTCCAAGTGCCATCGCCGCGACACCATAATCCTGCGATACTACTACCTCCCCTTTATGACAAATGCTTATCAGCTTATAATCTACTGCATCTGCTCCTGCACCTACCACAATCACCTCACTGTAATCAGAATACAAAATATGATTCGTATCACACAGCAAGGTGGTTGGAATATTATATTTCTCTGCAATTTCTTCTACAATGCCCACTACCGGACACGCATCTGCATCTACAAATATCTGCACTAACCTCTCTCCATTTCTTTTTGAATCCATGTCATAATTACATCTACAAGATAATCCAGCTGCACCTGACTTAGTTCCTTTTCTGGATACATTTTATGCCACTTTCGGATGCATTCCCTGAAGCATGTTGCTGATTGTGTCCAACACTTTTTCATTTATGTAATCAATATCTTTATCATCAAACCAGAATATGATTCTTGTCTCTGACTTGGCAAATTCTGTATTTAATTGATTCTGTATGTTCTGTAAATCCATATTTCACCTTCTAATCCATTTGTGCGGTTAGTCTCTGCACAAATATTTTTATTCAGCCTATGCTAATAAGTGTCCGATAAATGGTCACTTATCGAACACTTTGTATCCGATAGCCCGCAAAAGTGTCCGATAGTGTTCAATAAAGTGTTCGATAAGTAGCAATGTGACCACTAAATCACATATTTAGTTGCCGGTCCATTTCCAATCTTCGTAATCAATCCTTTTTCTATCATCTTATCAAGCAATTTTCTAGCTCCTGTCTTTGACTTATAACCCCCTATATCAGCGGCTTTTTGAGAAGAAATACTTCCATTCTGCCTGATATACTCAATTATTTTATCTTCTTTTGACACAGCAGTTGCTTTTTCCTGATTTGTATTTTCATTTCTGATATCAGCAGCCCCCGGAATATATACCACTTGTCCAACTTCGAGCTTTAATGTTACCCTGTCACTGCGCTCTGAGAAATCGAATTCCGGTTTTTTCCAGTTTTGTTCTGCCCATGCAGTCATAATCTTATCGACACCACTTCCGGCACGCTCACCAACATTTACAAAACCAAACATTTTTAAGATATTCGGATTTCGTGGATCACTATTGCCACCTGCATAAAATTCTTCTTTTGTCACCCTGATAGTACCAGGATTGGAAATACTAAGTTCTTTCCCCTTCTTTACAACAAGAATTCCTCGTCTGCCATAATAATTTGCATGTGCCAGTGCATTTGCCAATGCTTCTTCCAATGCATCATGCACATCCACTCTGTCTACACGATATCCATTTCGTCTATTTGCAAATGGAACTGCTATATCATCGTCCATTCTTGTACGCACCTTACAGAAAAAGTCGTATATATTGCCGCTCCAATCCCCTTCGTTAGAATGTGTCCGGAATAACCAGCGTACTGCTTTATCATCGCATTCCTCACGATAATCCAGAAAATAATTCGGGAAAACTTCCGTAATGTGATACGCCTCTCCAAAGAATAATAGTCCTGCTATCGTTGGAGATAATGTACCATTCTTATTCTTTGCTGCTGCCCTTAATTTCATAAGGAACTCATCATTTTCCAAAGCATTCCAAGGATGTCCGCTGTGAAGCTGTTCAAAAATAATTCTATAGCCTTTTATCGTATCCTGATTCAGCACATCTAATCCAAACTCTTCCAGCACCTCCACATCGCCTGACACATCTCTCTGATCTGCAAACATTGCACGGACTGCCTCTTCGGCACAAAGGAAGTCACCTTCATAATCTCTTTTATAAGTGCCTTTCATTGGATCTGTCCCAATATAAACCGGCTTATCGTGTCTGTCTGCCGCAGGAACATCAATTCTGAGTATTTTCTTTTCCCTGACTATCACAGGTCTGACATGATGATTCAGCAAGATATTCTTTGACACCTTATTTCTGTCATTTAAAGTACTCCAGAAATCCTTCTGATATTTAACAATCTGCTTGTCTGTCAGTCCTTCAACTGTAAAAGAATCTCTGTATTCCCTAATACCAAGCAGAATCGTGCCACCATTTGTATTAGCAAAAGAAGAGTAAGTCTCCCATATGCTCTCAGGAAGTCCACCTGCTGCCAGCTTACATTCTCGTTCATGATTTTCTTTAATATTTAATTCTTCTAGAATCTCTTCTTTCAATCGCCAAACCTCCATCGTAATTATGCAGTGAATCTTTAAGTTCTGTAACTAACTGTATATCCATCATTCCTTTTATAATTTTGCCATCAAATCTACTTTTAATGCTTTCTTCTTTCACTTGATAAAAAGTATAAACCATTTTGTCTTTATTTGACAGTGGTAATCGAAATAAAGAGACCAGAATTTCTCCGGTCTCTAAAAGATTTACACCTCTTCAACAAACACAATACCATAGATTTTCTCAGATGTCAGTTCATTCATCTTATCTATTTCACATCCAGTCTGTTCCATCAGTTTTTCCAGTTGCTCCTTTGTGCACTGATATGCATAGCTTCCCCAGTCCACCTGCTTTTCATTGTCAAAAAGCTTATTGGCTATATCAAGAAATTCCCATCCTCCAAGTTTATATACTCGATTGTTCTCAACTAATATATTGTATGGATCTTTATTCTCGTTCCTCTGTCAATCCTCTCATGCGGGCGTTGCTTCTGCTTCGCACCGGATATTCTTTTCTATGACTTTCCCTGACATAATTAGCATCTATGTAAGAATCAATATCACCTCTTGCAATTTTGCCGATATTTGCTCTTTCTACGAGAAGCTTTTCTTTTCCTGCTGCTTCATATATTGCTAAGTCAGTGCCACTTGCGCATATTGGATTTGGATTGGCAGTATTCACAATTACATCTGCTTTTACCTTTGTTATATCGTTGCGGACAATCTTAAATGGCATTGTGGCACCTCCTATTTTCTAATTCTCATCCAATCTGCAATAACATTATCTTCCCCTCTTGTACTTGTACCACAATACCCCGGATGTGCTACAGGATATATATATGTTTCTCCATAAATATAAGGTTCTCCAGTTCCTATAAGTTCAGATACTCTATTGCAGGAAAACTTTTTATCAATCAGAGTTCGTATTACAACCACAGATGTATCAAGCCCCAGACAGATTATGTTTTCCGGCTCTATAATGTCAATCAATGATTTTATTTCAGCTGCATCATTTGCCAATATCTTTCTGGTCATATTTCCAGAATACTTATCTCTGCGATAGCCCAAATTACAATTGCAGAAAAACAAATCTGGATATTTTTTCTTGTCAATTTCATTTTTACCAAGCAGTTCAAAGTATCCGACAATATTTTTATCCGTCTGTGAATCCCTTGCTTCCAAATCTACATTTTCATGAAACATCGCATCTATACCATCATTCATCTTACGGACATTTGCAATCGTACCCTTTATCTCTTCCTTTTCAGGCGGTCCAAAATCCTGACCTATCAGCATATATTTAATATGTGGTGTGTTCTTAGCATATATAGGATTTTTTCGATATTTGTTTTTTACATTTTCTATCAGATTGCAATAATCTGCGGATTTTTTAGCATTCATTTTATGCATTCATCTTCTCCCATGTTTTTCCATCCTGCGCCATATTCGTCAGCTTCCTTGTGACTGCCGCTTCATCCTCTGCGATTGCTACTGTAATCAAAATGTTCTCCCAAATGCAAAAAATCCACTATACTAAATCTGTTTCAGTATAGCGGATTCTTTATAAAAATACAATTGATTCAATTTGATTGGCTAATTACTATGACTTTTATCTCGCAAAGGCACTGGCTCCGCCTTCGATACAGCCTCCATCGCAGAGAATGTCTGTGCCGGTCAGATAACTTAACCTCTCATCGATCAGTGCAACATAAAGCGGTGCAATCTCCTCCGGGAGTCCATTTCTCTTGATTGCCGCAAATTTCAGATAGGTGGACGCTTCCTCTTTTTCGAGATTTCCGAGCGGTGTCTCAAAGTTTCCTGGCGTAATACTTAACACCCGGGCATTCTTTCTGGCAAAACGTGCTGCATCCTGCTTTGCAAACCAGATAGTAAAATGCTTACTCATACTGTAGGCGACACCCTCTCTTGTTTTCCGTGGAAACATTTTTACTTTTTTCATCATTTTATCCATAAAAAGCTTCCGGTCTGTACATGCAAGCGGATAAACCCTTTTTGGCATAATAAACGACGGTGCCATGTAAGCAGAAGTGGAACTTGTGTCGATCACACAGCCGCCCTCTGCGATCACTTCAAAAAATGCATCGTTGATATTGACGGTTCCAAGTGCGTTTGCCTGCATGATTTTCTCCGCATCTCCCATATGCGGACTCATTCCGGCAATATGCAACACGGCCTTTACTGCCCCACATTCTGCCGCATGCCTTGCCAATGCAAAGCAGTGTTCCCTGTCTGAAACGTCACAGCTATACGCTTCTGCTTCGCATCCGTCTTTTCCTCAATTCTTCTACTGCACCTGCAAGTTTTTTTTCATTTCGTCCAACTATCATTACATAGTACCCTTTTTTTGCTGCCTCTTTTGCAGCTGCAAAACCGATTCCGGAGCCGCCTCCGGTTACAACACATACTTTTTTCATATCACAAAAATCTCCGTTATAAACTTTTTTCCTTTCCACTGCCTTTTATGCAATTTTTCCTTCTGCTCTAAGCCACACTGCCTCATCATGCAATGTCTCCGCATAGCTTCTTGTATGATAGCCCAGTTCCTTTTCTGCCTTGGAATAGTCAAATGCATTATTGCGTTCCAGATTGTAGACAGAAAATGTCGTCATCAATGCTTTCGCACCGGTTTTCGCTGCCTTTCTCTCCATCTGCTTTGCGAGCAGTTTTGCCAATCCGAGCGGCAGATAAAATTTACAGGTACCACAGTGAAGATCTTTGTCTAACAGTTCACACATTTTCTTTAACGTTACTTCCTCATTTCCAAGAATGTAACATTCGCCTTTTCGTCCTTTATCGGCTGCTGCGATACAGCCCGCTGCAAGGTCACGCACGTCACAGAGGTTAAAACTTCCGCCCATGCCGATCGGCATTTCGCCATTGATGATTTTAATAATGGTTCCTGTAGTCTCCCCCACTGCATAGTCCTGTGGTCCTAAAATACCACTCGGGTGTACGACGCATGCGTTTAATCCTTCCTTTTTCACTGCATCCAAAACAGCCTGTGTTGCCATCGCCTTGGTCTTGCTGTACCAGCCCACGACTTTCTCTGCATCAAACTCATTTACCTCTTTGATCTTCTGTCCCTTTGGAAGTTCCGGAATCGCTCCGGTAGAACTTACGTAGACAAGTTTTTTGCACTCTTTGTGTTCTAAACATTTCTGGATGATATTTTTGGTTCCACCCACATTCACATCCACAAGTTTCTGGTTAAAATCAGGATTGACACTGACCATGCTTGCCACATGGAGCACGATTGTCTCTGTGCCCTCCGGTGCTTTGAAAAAGTTTTCGAGTGAATCGATATCACAGAGATCTCCCTTTACAATCTCTGCCTCTTTTGGAATATATTTGATTGCCGGATCACCATCAAGAACAAATGCTCTCACTTTTTCTCCACGCTCCAACAACTGATGACATACATGACTTCCTAAAAATCCTGCTGCTCCTGTTACTAAATATAATGTTTCGCTCATTTTATGTTTCCTCTCTTTTTTGTAATGATCTGTGTTTCATTTGTTGTCTGTATCATAGAGAGGTTTTGTTTGCGAATTGCTTCTGTTTTGTTTCGGAATTATTAAAATGTATTTCTCCTGGCTTGCCACAAGCGTGCCACCGTATTTTTCCGTCAGATGTTTTACAGCTATAACAGCGCATGCCCTTTCTCGCACACTTTTTCCGCCTCATCAAGCTTTGCCTCAATGAGAGGCTTCACTTTCTCCGCTCTCCACTTTTTCACATTTTTATAAAGCGGATATGCGATTCCCCACAGAAAAAATCCCGGGATTGCGAGCAAAATCATCAGCCAGATGATCGGTTTTGCAGCCGTCACAGCGAATACCGAACCCGCCATAAATGCACAGCCTGAAACCCCACTGGTCAGTGCCGCGATCATTGCAAAAGATTCTGTGGAATTTTCGAGCGCCACAATCTCACTCATGCACGCCTCAAAATGTCTCTGTAACCGTGTCAGTTCCATTTTATTTAAAACAGTCCTGCTCCGCTTTAAGTGGATCGTTACTTTTCCCATTCCTTTTTCTATGGGGACATTGAAATCTACCTTCCATCCAAAATGCTCGTAGCCATCCATATACTGTGACATCTGATTCTCGGCAACCGTCACTTTCGTATAATCAAAACTCTCAAACTCACTCATTTTTCTACGCTTTCCCAGAAATTCGCTTTCTGTCTGTTATCCAATATTCTACCTCTTCGGAATGATCACCGTAAACTTACTGCCGCGTCCCGGTTCGCTTTCCACTTCGATTTTATAATCATTTAACTGCAAAACACGCAGGGCAAGCGCCAGTCCAAGTCCATTTCCAGCCATTGCATGGGATGTATCCCCCTGATAAAATTTATCAAAAATATGTTTCCTTGTCTCTTCCGTCATTCCGCAGCCGTTATCCTCCACCGACACACGGATCTCAGAATCATCCGACTGCTCAGTCAGCTTTATCGTTCCTCCCGGTTCTGTGAACTTCACTGCATTGGAAAAAAGGTTATTCCAGACTAACTCCATCAACGCAGCGTCTGCCGTGATCTTTACAGAATCTTCCATATCTGCATCAAATCCAATATCTTTTTTCTCCCACACCGGCTCATAATTCACGGCACATTCCGCAAGCTGTCCACACAGATCGTACTCTTCTGCTACCGGCGTGATCGCCTGTTTTTCAAGCTTGTTCAGTTTTAAAATATTACTGATAAGTTCCGACAGACGCTTTGTAGTCTGAAAGATCACTTCGGCATATTCTTTTTGTTTCTCCGGCTTCTTTTCCATACAGAGCAGCTCCGCATTGTTCTGGATAATTGCAAGCGGCGTCTTGATCTCATGGGAAACATTGGAGAAAAAGTCTGTTTTCAACGTCTCAATGCTGCCGAGTTCCTCCACCATTTTATTAAAATCAATAATCATGACATCCAGATAATCCAGCCGGTCAGCGGTGTGAAGTGTCGGAACATACACTGAAAAATCGCCCTCTGCCACTTTTTTTGTTGCATCTGCCAGGTCATGCATTGGCTTTTCATAGCTTTTCCGGATCACATTTTTCGTAAAAAGTGTCAATCCAACTGCCACAACAGTCCAGTAACCAAGCGGTAAAATTACCTGTATGATTTTGTTCCACCCCAGTGCATTCATACCTACGATAATTCCTGTATGAATACCGGACATTAACAGCAATACGAGAAAATACACCAGAAACAGGGACGATGGAAAACGGTCATTTTTGATTGTGTTGGTATGGTTCAATTTGTTCATGGTTTCAGGCAATCCCTTTCTATAGCAATACCGCTTTGTATCCAAGTCCACGCACAGTTTTGATCTCGAATCCATCGCAGGTGGAAAACTTGTCACGGAGCTTTGTCACATAGACATCCACAGCCCGCAGGCTCGTTCCCGAATCAAGCCCCCAGAACTCATCCATAAGCTGTGCCCTTGTAAATGTTTTTTTCGGGTAAGACAACAGTTTATATAAAATATTGAATTCGCGTGTTGTGACCGGTATCTCCTCCCCATTTATCATTGCAGTCATGCCGTCCGCATCCATCTCCAGATTTCCGACAATAAGTTTGCGCTCCATCTCGATATTACTTCTCCGGAGCAGTGCCCTCACACGCATCTCAAGTTCTGCTAACTCCACCGGTTTTACCATATAATCATCGATTCCAACTAAAAATCCTTTCCGTTTGGAAGGAAGATCATCCTTAGCCGACATGAAAAGGATCGGGATCTGTTTATTGACCTGACGCACTGTCTCCGCAAATTCAAATCCGTCGATCTCCGGCATCATAATGTCGGAAATGATCAGCTCGTAGAGATTGTTATACATCTCGTCATAGGCTTCGTTCGCACTCAAAACGCCTTTTGCCTCAAATCCACAGTCATTTAAATAGGTGCAGACCGTCTGGTTTAAATTTTTATCATCATCCACTACAAGAATGTGTATCATTTTTCTGTTCCTTTCTGGTTTCTATCATTGTCCATTGATTACATCATAACATATATTATTTTGAATTTGTTTGAGTTTTGTTTCAGAATTGTTAATAGAAGAAAATCTGATCGTTTTCAATTATTTTAATAGCGCTTGCATAACGATAAAATCCGCTTATAATAAAAGTCAAAAAGTTATATAGGAGGAGAAGGATCATATGACACCAAAAACAAAATATTACGAAACACTCGCCAATACCATGATCAAAAATTTTGAAAAAAGAAGAATGGAAGCATACTACTACCCGACCGCAAAA
>ULXS01055455.1_pt1 | contig 15910 bp, 16 predicted proteins | sample 1961421 | NCBI WGS metagenome assembly ULXS01 (sample SAMEA4835842, study PRJEB28245) | human gut metagenome | biome: gut microbiome; material: fecal sample | place: Denmark | collected 2008
ATCCCTTGGACTGGACAAAGCAAAGACTGTCGGTGACTGTACCTGCGGTTCTGCATCCATGCTGTTAGAAGTTCAGAAGCATCTGACCACACATAAAGTCGGTCATTTCTATGGACAGGAGTTGAACGCTACAACATACAACCTGTCAAGAATGAATATGATTATGCATGGTGTAGACTGGCAGAATTTTGATATTTACAAAGGTGATACGCTGAAAGATGATAAATACGGTGATGATTTGAAGTTGACTGTACAGGTCTGCAATCCACCGTATAGCTTGAAGTGGTCAGCTGATAAGAAATTTGAAGATGACCCACGATACAGCGGAGCTGGAAAGCTGGCACCCAAGGGACAGGCTGACCTTGCCTTTGTAGAACATATAATTTACCACATGGATGATTCAGATGGTCGTGTAGCTGTGTTGCTGCCACATGGCGTATTGTTCCGTGGTGGTGCAGAAGAAGCAATCAGAAAATATATTATCAAAGACCTGAACCGTCTGGATGCTGTTATTGGATTGCCTGCAAATCTGTTTCATGGAACTGGAATTCCAGTGTGTGTATTGGTGCTGAAAAGCAAGAGAAACGGCAATTCAGGAAATATTCTGTTTATTGATGCATCGAAAGAGTTCAAGGCTGGAAAGAATCAGAATGTCTTGGAACAGGAGCATATTGATAAGATTGTAGATGCGTATGCAAAGCGTGAAAATGTAGATAAGTTTGCTCATAAAGCAGATATAAGTGAGATTATTGAGAATGGTTATAATCTGAATATTCCGAGATATGTTGATACATTCGAGGAAGAAGAACCAGTGGATTTGGATGCTGTAAAGGCTCAGATTAAGACACTGGATTCTGAAACAAAAGCTGTGATTGATAAGGCTGAAAGTTTTATGAGACAGCTTGGACTGTAAAGGAAGGGGAATGTATGTGTCTGATGGAAAGAAATCATTAGAGAGAAATGCATTGGATGCATTTCTTCAAAGTAATCGTAAACTGAAAGGGTATACGATTGATGATGGAGAACGACCAGATTTTGTTTTGACAAAGAATGGTTATAAGATTGGAATTGAACATTTTCGGGCAGATACCATTTTGAATGAACATACAGATTCTGAAAGTATGAAGTTTGATGGTCAACGAAAAAAGATGTACGAAAAGCACCATGCAAAGTTGCTGAATGATGAATTTGATGCGGATGCATCTGCAAAGGATATTGAAACTTCTATCAATAAAAGTTTAGATGCTGCATCAAAATTTGATTATAAGGCGTTTATCAATAATTTGAAAGACGTTTTTGAACAGCACGCAGGTAAGGTGTCCGAATACAAAAAGAAATGTGATGAAGTTTGGTTTTTAATAGATATAGGTATTGAAAATGACCATTTTACGGCGGAATTTAATAATGGTGGATTGACAAAAATGAATATGTTACCTGTTACTGGTGATATGTTTAACATTTTTGATAAACACAAAGAGATAAGTCGTGTGATTATTTGTTCTCGATGCTTAGGAAAATATAAAATTGTTTATGATTCTGGCAGTGGAAAGTATAGCTATAAGATTCGGTCATTTACCTATACAGAAGCATTGATTCCGGTCAGTAGACAAGTCAAATTTTATGTGAAAAATACTGGAAAGGAAGTGGAATCATAATGATTGAACCTAAATTGAGATTCAAAGCTGATGATAGAAGTCAGTTTCCAGATTGGGAAGAAAAGAAGTTAGCGGAGATGTTCAAAAAAGCCATTGAGAAGAATCGGTTAGATTTACCACCATTGACTATTGTTCAAGGCTATGGAACAATTAGGAGGGATGAATCTGAGCGAAGAATTGCTTATGATGAAAAAGGATTGAAAAATTATAAGGCTGTACAAAAGGATGATTTTATTGTACATCTTAGGTCATTTGAGGGTGGACTTGAAATTGCAAATCAGGATGGTATTGTAAGTCCGGCATATCATGTGTATAGAGGGAATGACGAAGTTCATCCATCATTTTATTATCCGTATTTCAGGTCATCTAGTTTTATTAAAGGTAAATTGGCTATTTGTGTAACTGGTGTTCGTGATGGAAAAAATATTGAGATGGGGGCGTTTGATGAGTTATTAATTCCGCATCCTTGTCTTCCAGAACAGCAGAAAATTGCAGAGTTCTTATCAACGATTGATACAGTGATTCAGAAGCAAAAGGAAACTGTATCTGCATGGGAAGAACGTAAAAAAGGTGTGATGCAGAAGCTGTTTAGTCAGGAAGTAAGATTCAAAGCTGATGATGGAAGTGAATTTCCTGAGTGGGAAGAAAAGAAGTTATCAGAAATTGCCTCTTTTCATAGCGGTTTAACATATACACCAGATGACGTAGTTGATAGCGAAAATGGTGTTTTGGTTTTCAGGTCATCCAATATTCAAAATGGACGAATTTGCTATGATGATAATGTATATGTAGATAAAGAATTGAAAGAAAGAAATTATGTGAGACTTCATGATATCGTTGTTTGTGTACGTAATGGAAGTAAAGCATTGGTGGGTAAAAATGCTTTAGTTACTGAAAGTGATTTAAATGCAACATGGGGAGCATTTATGACGGTAATTAGAGCAAAACAAAATTACGAATTTGTTCATCAATATTTGAATTCTGCTTTTTTTTAAAAGGAAATGTATAAAGATTCTGGAACCGCAACTATAAATCAGATTACAACTGCAATGTTGAATGGTTGTAAATTATTAGTTCCATCACTCTCTGAACAGCAGAAAATTGCTGCTTGTCTTTCATCATTGGATGAAGTTATCGAGAAGCAGAAAGCAACATTAGTTGCATGGGAAGAAATGAAAAAAGGTCTGTTACAGCAGATGTTTGTATAATGATAATTGAATAAATCAATAGTGAACAGGTATTTTATTTTTGTTGAAAAAGGAAGAGTAGGAAGATGTACCTGATGATAGTTCAGTGACACGCATGTATTATAAGTATTCGCCAGAATATGTTATCGAATATGATGGTTGCGATGATAGAGATGGATATGTTTATTATTTATTTAGTCAGACTGATAGTAGACCTCATTGGTATAATATATATGTTAAATATCATCAGACAATATTGTTTTCAATTATTGGTGTAGGATTGGATGGTGGTAGATATTTTACAAATGTTCCATGCATGGATTTTTTGTTTGATGCTTGGCATCATGAAGGGAATATTTCTTTTAAATTCTATGTCAAAGGAACGAAGGAAATGATATTACATGATTTCTTTTGTGGTTATGATAGTCATGACGCAATGTATGCAAGAGACCGGTTTGAAGAATGCATATTGATATTTGTGCCAGATATGGAGAAAGAAAATTTTTAAGACTATGCGGCTTCGAAATGGTCAAAAAGACAGGATTATTTGGATGGTGTACGATTACCATATATGGAATTGCCGGGTACATATCGGGAAGATGCATTTAAAGAGGAATACGAGAATGCACTTGTACTGAAGAAAATGTTGGACGAGTATAGAACTTATTAGTAAAAAGCAAGAAGGAGATGATGTTATTGAAAAGAAGAGCAGATTTATTAATAGACGGAAAATATAGAAGAATAACTATATGGGATGCATTAGATTGGAAACAAAATCGCCCAGATCTTTGGGAAAAATATAAAAATAACATTTATAGTATTTGTAGAAAACCGGAAAATAAGGTGAGAATGGTTTTTCAAACTGGAAAAAATGGTATACTCAAGAATAGTTATTTTAGATATTATAATGCTGATTTTGAACACAAAGGAGAAGGCAGTGAAGAATCATATAGACATGAATTATTTAAAGAATGTATCTCTAGAATTGAGCGTCTAGAAATAAGGTGGAAGGGTGGGGCTTTAACGATATATCCTGATGAAATATTGCAAGAAGAAACTATTCTTATGGAAGATGAAAGTAGACGAATTGTTGATTTACTTGTAAATTTCACGAAAGCGGATCCAGCAATTTATGTTGAGAAATGGGAAGGTCAACTTGCAATTGAAATTAATGATACTCATTCGGTAGATAGTAAAAAGATAAGCCAAATGAAACAAAAAGGACTTGCATGTTTAGAATTTACAGTAAGTAAATGGAATGTCAGAGAAAATTTTAACAATGCAGAGGATGAAGAGAAGCAAACTGTTGAAATAACAGAAAAGTTAGATGGAAAAAATGGTGGATATATTTGGGGAAAACTATTAGTAAATCCAATATCTAGGAAGTATTTTGCTACAAAATTGTATGAAGACGAAAAGAGAGAAAAAGAAAGCGCGATAGCTGAATTGAATCAGGTTAAGAAACTATATGGTCAAGTTGTTGATACTAATAAACAGTTAAGGGAGCAGATACAATTACTTGATAGGAATATTAATGCATATAAAGATAAATTATCTAGTTTTGAGACGAAATTGAGAGTTACAGAGCAGGAGAACACAGAAATAAAATCAAGTTTTTGGTACAAGCTATTTGGTAAAAAGTAAATAAAGTGGATGATATAAATAAGGAACCGGCGCATTTGTATATCTGGGATGAACCGCTGAATTATATTGATGTTTTTTCAAGAATGCAGCTTGAAAATCTGATTCTTAAATATCAGCCAACCATGCTGGTGGTAGACCATGATGTGCGGTTTCGGGAGAAGATTGCAACGAAAACAGTCTGATTGTAAAAACACGCATTCCTGTTCGTACTCTTGAGGATTGGGAGGCTGCAAGACGGACTCCACCGGAATATATTCCAAGATTAATCGATTATCAGTTAAAATATGAGAAATTGATGCAGGAGAAGGAAGTTAAAAATGCCGAAGAATAGAATTATCAAAGTACAAAATATACCGATTACCATAGCAGAAGCTGATATGGATGATTATATATGTATTACCGATATGGCTGCTGCCGGGAATGCATTCGAAAGTGGCACAAGATACAGCTGGGAAAAGAACTGAGCCAGGTGCAGAAGGAATACTTGGTGGATGTGATTATGACCTGGATAGAAAAAGAGTTGTCATATTATGATAGCCAAATGTGAAATTAAATGTTAAAATACCACAATAGGGTTATTACGGAGAGAGAAAGGTATTTTATAATGGTAGTTTCAATTATTGAAAAAGTGTATTCATTTTTATGGGGAGACTGGATTAAAATTCCGCTTCCGGGGGGAGGAAGTCTTGGCATTTCACTGCTGATTATTTTGTTAATTCCAACAGGAATTTATTTTACGATTCGGACAAAGTTTTTACAGATAAGACTGTTCCCGGATATGGTGCGGGCACTGGTAGCAAAGAAGGAGCATAAAGATAGTCTGTCAACTTTTCAGACGCTGATTGTGTCCACGGCAACCCGTGTGGGAATGGGAAATCTGGTAGGTGTAGTTGCAGCAGTGTCGGCAGGTGGAGCCGGAGCGGTATTCTGGATGTGGATTACAGCGCTGATTGGTTCTGCTACAGCGTTTATTGAAGCAACTCTGGCACAGCTGCATAAGGAAAAAGATCCGCTGTATGGCGGTTACCGCGGTGGTCCGGCATATTATATCCATCATTTTTTTGAAGAAAAGTCAGGAAAGAAGAAAAAACATGTGCTGGTGGCAGTGTTATTTGCCATATCCGGTCTGATTTGCTGGTGTGGAATCAGCCAGGTAATCAGTAATTCAGTGGCATCTTCTTTTGAAAATGCATTTCATATTCCACCCTTGTATACAACAATTGTGCTGGTGGCAGTTGCGGCAGTGATTGTATTGCGGAAAAATGCAACTGTAAAAGTACTGGATATGATAGTACCGATTATGGCAGTGTGTTATTTCTTTATTACATTATTTATTATTATCGTAAATTTCCGCAGTATTCCGGGCGTATTTGGCAGGATTTTTGAAGAGGCATTTGGTATCCGGCAGGTAGTATCCGGTGGATTTGGAGCAGTGCTTATGAATGGAGTTAAGAGAGGACTGTTTTCTAATGAAGCAGGTTCCGGTTCTGCACCTTGTGCAGCGGCAGCAGCGGAATGCGATAATCCGGTACGTGCGGGACTGACACAGGCATTGGGCGTATTTATCGATACGATTATCATTTGCAGTTGTACCGCTATGATTATGCTTATTGCACCGGAAAAGATAATTGAAGGAAAAGCTGGTATGGATTTGCTGCAGTCCACCATGCAGTATCATCTGGGCAGATTCGGAGTTATCTTTATTGCACTGACCTTATTTCTGTTCAGCTTTTCCACATTTCTTGGAATATTGTTTTATGCCAGAAGCAATGTGGCATATTTATTTGGAGATAAATGGATCTGGCAGACCCTCTATAAAATCGTTGCACTGATTATGCTTTTTATCGGCGGAATTGCAACCTATACTTTCGTATGGGATTTAGGCGATGTGGGAATCGGACTGATGACGATATTTAATATCGGAATGCTGTATCTTATGGGGGGACAGGCATTGAAGGCACTGTCGGAGTATGAGAAAGAGAAAAAGACCGAAAGAGACAGTAATCAAAATCCAGCAGCGGGAATTATTTTTTTTGAAGAAGAGAAATAGTAAAAAAGAAGTAGTTATCAAAACCGGTGATTCCATGTTATACTAGGGAGAAAACTACAAAAGGAGAAATTTATAGTTATGGGTCGTGAATCATTTAAGTCCCGTATGGGATTTATACTAGTAAGCGCAGGATGCGCAATCGGAATTGGAAATGTGTGGAGATTTCCGTATGTGGCAGGACAGAATGGCGGAGGAATCTTTGTACTGTTCTATCTTATATTCCTGATTGCCATGGGGCTTCCGGTACTGACAATGGAATTAGCAGTCGGAAGAGCCAGCAGAAAAAGTGCAGTTTTAGGATATAAGGCATTGGAGAAGCCAAAGAGTAAATGGCATATTCATGGCTGGGTGGCAATTTTCGGCTGTTATATGCTGATGATGTATTATACAACAGTTTCCGGCTGGATGGTAACTTATTTCTATAAGTTTGTAAAAGGTGAATTTACCCCGGGAATGGATGCCGAGCAGACCGGAGCTGTGTTCAGCAATCTTTTAGCAGATCCCAAACAGATGGCATTCTGGATGATACTGACGGTTGTGGTGGGATTCTTTGTATGCAGCCGCGGCTTGCAGAACGGATTGGAAAAAATCAGTAAAGTTATGATGAGTGCACTGCTGATACTGATTATTGTCCTTGCAGTACATAGCCTGACACTTTCCGGAGCCGGCGAGGGATTAAAGTTCTATCTGGTGCCAAATATGGACAGTGTCCGGGAAGTCGGTTTGAAAAATGTAATAACCTCTGCCATGAATCAGGCATTCTTTACTTTGAGCCTTGGCGTGGCAGCAATGGAGATTTTCGGAAGCTACATGGGAAAAGACCATACGCTGGCAGGAGAAGGAGTACGTATCTGTGCACTGGATACCTTTGTGGCGATTATGGCAGGATTGATTATTTTTCCGGCATGCTTCAGCTATGGCGTGGAAGTAGGCGTAGGACCAAGCCTTATCTTTGTGACACTGCCAAATGTCTTTGTAAATATGGGTGGCGGCAGAATCTGGGGCGCACTGTTCTTCCTGTTCATGACATTTGCAAGCTTTTCTACGGTAATTGCCGTATTTGAAAATATCATGTCCTTCTGCATGGATATGTTTGGCTGGAACCGCAACAAAGCGGCACTGGTAAATGGAATCATTATTCTTATTGCCAGTCTGCCATGTGTTTTAGGATACAATGTGTGGAGCAATCTCCACCTGATTGGCGGAAGGGATGTGCTGGACAGCGAGGATTTTATTGTAAGTAACCTGCTGCTGCCAATCGGTTCTCTTGTTTACCTGCTGTTCTGTGTGACGAAGTGGGGCTGGGGATTTGATAACTACTTAGAGGAGGTAAATACCGGAAAAGGCATTAAGATTGCAAGAAGATTAAAGCCATATTTCCAGTTTATCCTTCCGATACTGATTCTGTTTATTTTGATTCAGGGATTATTATAAAAGAGGAAAAAGATTGTAATTACAGGAAGCATATGCTATTGCACTTGCATGATTAGAAATAAAAGTGTGCATTTTGCCATGAATTTTAACAGAAAAAGTGAAAATCTGTTAAATGCAGTTGGTAGAGTGCACACTTTTATACTTTACAGGAAATGCTTTCCTGTAAAGTATAAAACGCTCCGCGAGGATGCGCACTGCGGCGTATAAGGTAGATGTCGCAAGCGACCGCCGCAGGCGCGAGAATGTGCCAAGGCACATTCTTTTTAATTTTTATTTTACCAGTGCTTCTGCATAATCCAGTGCATCCACAATATTGTGATGGAAATTTTCTTTTCCAACTAATCCAATAAAACCATCTTTTTCCATCACGCGCATTGGCTGCTCATTGACATGGGAGAATACCAGCGTAATATTTTTGCGTTTTGCACGGTTGGCAAGCTCATGGAGAGAACGCATTGCGCTGGCATCAATGGCAGGAACGCTACGCATACGGATGACAACAACCTTCGTATGATGGTTACTGTTGATATTAAGAATCTGGTCTGCTGCGGCGAAAAACATCGGACCGCAGATTTCAAAAACACTGATGGAATGCGGGATGTCACGCAGTTTTTCCGCTTCACCCGGTGTAATATCAGGAGAATCTGTGTATTTCCATGCTTTGATATCAGCTGTTTCTGCCATACGTTTCATAAAGAGCAGAGCTGCTAATACAACACCGATTTCGATGGCAACCACAAGGTCGAAAAATACCGTTAAGAAAAAGGTTGCAACCAGAACGATGATGTCACTCTTAGGTGCCATCTTACAAAGGCGGAAGAAAGAGGACCAGTCTGCCATGTTAGCGGCAACTACTAAAAGTACGGCAGCCAGTGTTGTCATAGGAATCAGTGCAGCCAGCGGCATCAACACCAGAAGAATAATGGTTAAAGTGATGCAGTGGGTGATTCCGGCAATCGGAGTACGTCCACCGTTTCGGACATTGGCAGCAGTTCTGGCAATGGCTCCGGTGGCAGGAATTCCGCCAAAGAGACCGGAGAAAATATTTCCAAGCCCCTGTCCCACTAACTCAGCATTGGATTTATGGGTATCGCCAATCATACCATCGGAAACAACAGCAGACAGTAAGGACTCAATTCCAGCTAAGATTGCAATGGTAAATGCCGGGGATAACATTTCCTGTACCAGCTTCATGGAAAGGGATGGAGCATGAAAACCTGGAAATGCAGAATTTAATTCCCCGTAAACACTTCCGATGGTATTGACCGGAAGCTTGGCAAAATAAACCACTGCTGTTGTTACGATAATCGCAATCAGAGACCCAGGAATCTTATCGGTAACCTTCGGCCAGAGCAGCATAATTGCAACAGCCGCAATGCCAATCAGGATTGCAGTCAGGTTGATGGATCGGATATTTTTAGCATATACAATTACTTTATCTAAGAATTCAGAAGGAACAGAGGCAATATCCATACCGAAGAAATCCTTTAACTGTCCCACAAATAAAGTAACTGCGATTCCACAGGTAAATCCGGTGGTAATGGTATAGGGAATGTATTTAATCAGGGAACCAAAACGGCAGATTCCCATAATCACTAAGATAATACCGGCAAGAATGGTAGCAACAATCAGACCGTCGGTTCCATACTCTGCAACGATGCCATAGATGATAACAACGAAAGCGGCAGTCGGACCGCCAATCTGTACACGACTTCCTCCAAAGAATGAAATAAAAAAACCTGCGATAATTGCAGTATAAAGCCCCTGTTCCGGACCAACACCGGATGCAATCGCAAGGGCAATCGATAGTGGCAGAGCGATGATGGCAACAATGATACCGGAAATGATATCCTTCATCAGCTGCTCTTTCGTGTAGCCCTTTATGACATCAAAGAGCTTTGGACGTAGTTCGTTCATAATAAAATCTCCTCATTTGTTTCTTTGTTTATGGTGGAAGATGAAATTTCTGTTTTGTCAGGATATCTGCGCAGATATTCCAGAATACAGCGAAAACTTCACCTTCCCCCACTAAACACGCAATTCAAAAGTTTAGCACTCTTATAGTCTTATTTCAATGACAAAATCCAATGTTCAGCCATTTGGTCAACAAATTTGAAAAAAATAAAATTTTTTTGGAATTTTTAAAACCTCATGTATTTTTATTCCGTCTGATAAGTGAAAGGAGGAAGAGCAATGCATGAGATGGAAACTTTTATAACGATGGCAAAGGAGGATATCAAAAATCAGAAGTTCACATTGCAAAAGGTAAGAAGGCTGTTCTACAATATAATGAAAGGATTAAGACGAAAATGAACGAAAGAGGAGTAATTTATATGACATGGAAAGATGCGGTAGGTCTTGCATTGGAAGGTCGGGAAGAAGGATATAATTTCCTGTATCAGCAGACATACCAGAAGAGCTATTATGTAGCTTTAAAATATATGAAACAGGAGGAAGAGGCTGCAGATGTATTGCAGGATGCATATATCAAGGCATTTCAGAATCTGGACCAGCTTCAGGAACCGGATAAATTTCCGGGATGGTTTTCGAGAATTGTAGCAAGTAAGGCATTAGATGAATTGCGGAAAAAGAAGGCAGTGCTGTTTTCACAGATGCAGACAGAGGATTCCGAAGAAGTCAGCATGGAAGAACTTCTTGTGGATGAACGGGTGGAAAACAGACCGGAGCTGGCAATGGACAGAGAAGAAACCAGCCGTCTGGTGCAGGAAATGATAGCCGGTTTATCAGACGAGCAGAGAATGTGCGTGATGATGTTCTATATTGAGCAGATGTCGGTAAAGAACATTGCAGAAGTAACCGGTGTTTCGGAAAATACCGTAAAGAGCCGGTTAAAATACGGACGTAAGAATATCGAAGAAAAGGTATTGGAATTAGAAAGAAAAGGAACCAAACTTTATGGTATTACACCATTCCCATTCTTCTTATACTTCCTGCTTCGGGATACCTATTCAGCTGGTGTATTTCAGATTCCATTGCGGAATATTCTGCAGACAGCAGGCATAGCTACCTTTCACGGCACTGGAGTTGGAAATGGCGCAAGTGTTGGAAGCGGTGCAGGAGCGGGAAGTGGAACCGGTGTCGGAAGTGGTGCAGGAATGGGCACTGCAGCATCGGCAGCAGCTAAGACTTCATCCGTTGCAGCAGGAAAAATTATTGCCGGAGTGATTGCCGGAATTGTGGTTACAGCCGGTGTAACAACAGCAGTGGTAAGTCTTGCCAGCAGACAGCCGGAGAAACCGGAGGCTGCAGATACCATAGAAGAAAGAAAAGAAGAACCAGTTGTAGAGGTAGAAACCGAGACTGAAACGGAAACTGAAACGGAAACTGAGACAGAAGTTGATGAGGACAAAATCTGGCAGGATGCTTATCTTGCATTTGCAGAGAGTCAGAATTCTGTTGATAATGGCTATGCAGTGATAGATGTTGCAAACTATGATATTCCACTTCTTATTGAACAGCCGGATGTATTTACGGCAGAAAGCAATAGCATAACATATTCTACAGATGGAGCAAGCTGTACCAATGAATATCTGTATGAAGTGAAGATTTATTACTATGACAGAACGACAGAGACCGTCCAGCCGGTGGACAATGCCATTAATGAAAATAGCAGCAATGGAGCATTGATATCTGGTTATATGGAGTTTGGATATTATTTATCTTATATCCCGGAGCGGCAGCTTCTGTTGGGAGATATTATGGGAAGTGGAGACACCGCATTGGAATCCTATTCCTTTGATGCCTCAAGAGCGAGTCTCGTAGCAGAAGATACTTATTTGGGAACAGACAGAAATAATACCGGCCGTAAAAATATTGTTTATTACCGGACGGTAGAGAAGGCACTGGAAAACAGGGATGCTGTGAAGGATAAAACAGCAGAATATTATTAAAGAAAAACGAGAGGAGAATGAAGATGAAAGACACAATTAGAAAAAACAACATTACGGTTGTGCATGTTTCTGGCAGTATGTTTTACATTTCTGATATTTGGAAATGTAAAATCGGTATCTGTAGCTGATGCAAGTGCAATACTTTATAAGAATGGAACCAAAGTACAGTCTTATGCCACAATGGATGAAGCATTTAATGCAATGACAGATTCAACTGCAAAATATTCTGTGAATTTAAAAGGACAGCATGTAGTAGCAAGAACAAGCTGGCCGAAGGTAAAATCCATTACGATTGATGGTGGAGAAAATAGTGCGCAGTTGATACTTCCGGAGGGAACCACAACATTAAACAGTAATGGAACAGGTACTGTGGATATTAAGAGTGACTGCCAGATGCTGGGAACATTCCATATGCCAAATGTAACGCAGAAAGATGAAATGACTTGAAATCTTACTATATGCATTATATTGCAAGTGGTAAGAAAGAGGGTAGAGCAGGAACCGGATGTAAGACATTACAAGGAGCTGTAACTGTATATAATGGAGTAGACTATAGTGCGGTTTTTGATTATAATTATTATATTAGTAACAATGGTGATATAAAGGCAGCTTTTGGGGATGATGATGTAGCTGTATTGGCACATTTTGTAAATTATGGAATGTCAGAAGGCAGAAGGAAGAACTGCTAAATAGTGTGCCAGGAACAAAGGAGAATGAAGATGTGGAAAGAGTTTAAGAAGTTTGCAGTAAGAGGAAATATGTTAGACCTTGCAGTCGGTGTGATTATCGGTGGTGCTTTTAATTAACTGGTAAGCTCGCTGGTAGACAATGTAATTATGCCGATTCTTAGTCTTGTAGTTGAAAGACTGGATTTCAGTAACTGGTTTATTGCACTGGATGGAAAGCATTATGATACATTAGCACAGGCACAGGCGTCCGGAACTGCAACCGTGAACTTTGGAATGTTCTTATCCGGAGTGCTGAACTTTATCATCATGGCATTTGTGGTATTTCTGATTGTAAAAGTGATGAACCGCCTGTTCCATGGAAAAGAAGAGCCTGCTGCACCGACAGAGAAGACCTGTCCATTCTGCAAGAGTAAAATTCCACTGGAAGCAACACGCTGTCCACATTGTACAAGCATGCTTGAAATTGAAGAGTAAGATAAAAAGCAGAATTTGAAAACAGAATTGAGAAATGAAATAAAAAACAGGATGTACCCATGAAACTATATTTAGCTCCCTTAGAGGGAATTACAGGATATGTATACCGGCAGGCTTACCATGCATGCTATGAAGATGCCGACAAATATTTTACACCATTTTTAGCACCGCATACGAAGCGGAGCTTCAATGCCAGAGAAAGAAATGATTTAATCCCGGAGCATAATGCCGGCATGTATACCGTGCCACAGGTGCTGTCAAAGAGCGGAGAAGATGTGGCAGCAATTGCAGAAGAGCTGAAAGCGTTTGGCTATCAGGAAATTAATATCAACGCCGGATGCCCTTCCGGAACGGTAGTATCGAAGGGAAGAGGTGCCGGACTTTTAGATGATGAAAGAGCCTTGCTTCATTTCCTGGATGAAATGTTTGAAAAGACGGATGCAGAGATTTCCATTAAGACAAGACTTGGCATGGAATATCCGGATGAATTTGAAGGCATTTTAAAAATATACAATCGTTTCCCGATAAAGGAGCTGATTTTACATCCCCGCGTCAGAGAAGATTATTATAAAAATAAGCCGGATTGGACGATGGTAGAGTATGCGCTGGAGTACAGCAGTAATCCGCTGGTTTACAATGGAGATATTTTTACAGTGGAAGATTATGAGCGGTTTACAGAACGTTTTCCAACGATAGATGCCATTATGTTAGGACGTGGTGTTATAAGAGACCCGGCACTCATAGAGAAAATCCGCTCCGGCGGCATAATAGATAGGGCTGTTGAATTAAAGCGGCTTTATGCATTTCACAATAAGCTGGTTGCCGGCTATCAGGAAGAAATGTCTGGGGAGAAAAATGTCCTCTTTAAAATGAAAGAATTGTGGTTTTATCTTGGCACGCAGTTTACCGGAATTGAAAAACCGTTGAAGAAGATAAAGAAAGCAAACAGCCTGATAGAATACCAGGCTGCTGTTTCAGCAATATTTTCAACCGGTGCTGGAAAGTAACTGGAAGAGTCAAATGACATAGAATCATGATATAATATCAATTGATATGCAATAAAAATTATCACACGATATAAATTGCTATTCGGTATAAATGGGTGAAATAGAAACATCGTCCCCATCCAAAGTCAGAATAGCGATAGTACAGGAGGAACCACTGCGGCTTCGACCGGCACTGCCCGGATTGATGAAAGTAGTGGTTCCCCTTTTACTTACTTCATAATGGTGGGTATGCCCGGTAATAATAAAATCTGCTTCCGGTTGTGGATAAGGCAAATTGCTTTTCTTATGGATGAGATAGAAAATCTTCCCACCAATGGGTGCTGCCAGAGTCTCCGGCAGATATTTCGTCCATTCGCCTTTGTCGCAGTTCCCCTTGATGATATAAAGCGGAACATGCAGATCTTTTAAAGTCTCATAACATTTGAGACTTCCAATATCTCCTGCGTGCAGAAGATAATCACAGCTTTGCAGCTCGTCTAAAAATGTATCCTTTAATACACCATGTGTATCTGATAAAATTCCGATTTTCATAAAATGTACCTTTTTGTATGTGTCCTATTAAATTGCGAGAGCGGGATTACTGGTTTGGGGTTACTTTTTTATTTTATAACGGTTATAATGAAATAACAAGTGTCCGGTGATTGGGAGAGGGGAAAAGACATATCATTGTTTTGCGGAAGTACTGCACTGTCCGTCGGAGACGGATACCACATGATGCTTGAAAGGGGCACTAAGAATTTCGAAGTAGATAATCTTTTTATCTGGCAACCAGCGCAAATTCGCATCCTTGCTCAATTGCGCCTTGCCGGCACGTCCCTGTGCCGGCATTGCCTGTTGCAGGACGAAATTCTAAGAGCCCCTAACAATCCTCATAAGGCATCCGCATTCCGACGAACTGTTCAGTACTTCCAGACAAAGCAATAATCCGCACTTTCCCATTTCCCAATCACCGAACCACGGGATAATTAGAATTTTTAGAGTCATTATAAGGATTATAATTTTTGGAACCCGTGCCAGCCGGTCTGTTAAAGGAAGATGCATAACAAAAGTCTGTTAGTGGCACTTGGAATTTTGGAGAAAATCTGGCAACGCTGGCACAGGGATGTGCCAGCGAGGTGCATCTGAGCATGGATGCGAATGTGCACCGGTTGCCGGAAAAGCCAATAAGCAGAACAAAATTCATAGTGGCACTTGCAGACGTTGTATCGCATCTGACTTCAATGGACGGGCTGACACGGATGAAAAAGATAGAATAGTTATTATGACGTAACATTAAGTGAACGTAGGAAAAGGAAAAAGGAGAAAAATATGTTTCGAATCGGTTGCCATTTATCATCATCAAAAGGCTTCCTTGCTATGGCAAAGCAGGCAGAGGAAATCGGAGCCAATACATTTCAGTTTTTTACCAGAAATCCAAGAGGCGGCAAAGCAAAGGATTTAGATGTGAAAGATATAGCTGCATATCAGCAGTATGCTGCGGAGCATGGCATCGGGCAGATTCTTGCCCATGCACCCTATACAATAAATGCCTGCGGCAAAGATGAGCGGGTACAGGAGTTTGCCAGAGAAACCATGGCGGATGATTTGCGGCGTTTAGAGGAGATACCGGACTGCAAATATAATTTTCATCCTGGCAGCCATGTGCAGCAGGGAGCGGAAGTTGGAATTGAAAAGATTGCAGGAGTCTTAAATGAAATCATGTGGCAGGAGCAGAAAACAACAGTGCTGCTTGAGACCATGGCTGGAAAAGGAACAGAAGTAGGAAGAAACTTTGAAGAACTGCAGGAGATTTTAAGCAGGGTAAAATATCCGGAGAAAATGGGAGTCTGTCTGGATACCTGCCATGTTTTTGATGGCGG
>ULXS01036990.1_pt1 | contig 15879 bp, 18 predicted proteins | sample 1961421 | NCBI WGS metagenome assembly ULXS01 (sample SAMEA4835842, study PRJEB28245) | human gut metagenome | biome: gut microbiome; material: fecal sample | place: Denmark | collected 2008
AAAGTAAAAGTTGTAAAGAACAAAGTGGCTCCTCCTTTCCGTCGCGCTGAATTCGACATCATGTTCGGTGAAGGAATCTCACGTGCCGGTGAAATCATCGACTTGGGTGCAGAATTGGGTATCATCAAGAAAAGCGGCTCTTGGTTCAGCTACAACGACACTAAAATAGCCCAAGGGCGTGACGCAGCCAAGCAGGTTATCCTTGATAATCCGGAACTGGCAGAGGAATTAGAAGGACTTATTTTCGAAGCATTAAAGAAAGACAAATAAGCAAACTTTCTCTCATAATAAAGGGGAACCGGAATCGGTTCCCCTTTTCAACAAACTATTTACACCTATCAGCAGGATATCCTATTCCAGGTTTTCTAAACGCTCTTCCAGCATCTCCATGCTCTCTTCAAAACGTTTCCAGGAATCGGCATCCATCTGTTTCTTCAGATATTCGCTATCCTTTAGTTTACTTAAGTCTTTCAAACTTTTCAATCCCTTTAAACTTTCCAGGCTCTTCAGGCTTTCCAGACTCTTCAATCCTTCTAATCCTCGCAAGTCCTCCAATCTTTTTAAATCCTCCCAATTGCTAGCATTCGCCAAATCAATATTGCCATCAATGCGGTAAACATTCCCTCCCGCATTCATACTGGTATTTTGATACATCATGATATTCTGAATATCTTTCAAAGTCATTTCTCCTTCCAGATAAACGAACTTCAAGTTAGCAGCGCCGTCTATAATCATAATCAGTTCCTTCACTTTATCTCCTTTCCTATTAATATAAAATTCGGAACTGGAGACATTCCCCTTCTGCTTCATCAACAGCTCATATTTGGACGACTGTACCAGTGCACGCAAATCTTTCCGCAAATCCTTCTTGATATTATTATCCATTGTAGAAACAATCTGTACACTTTCCAGCTTACCGGATACTTTCCCAATATAGATATCCTTCGTGAAAAGATTGGGGTTCATTTCAATCATCGCTTTTGAGATATAAACAGAGGAAACCCCTTTCATATCATTATACGTATTGAATATATTTTTCTGCGCCTGGCAGAGCAGGGGGAGCATCAACAGCACACCTGCCAATAAAATTTTGTTGAGTTTCATAATCGTTTATCTTTGCATTTCTTTTTTTACTTCCTGATTCACTTTTTTCATATCCAATTGAGTTTCCTTCACCTGGGCAATGCCTTGGTTCAAATTGGTGGAAACTTCAATCAAAGTGGCTTGCAAAACCTGATAAGCTTCTTCCGGATCAGAGAATGTATCCTGCGGTGTGGGCGGACATACATCTTTTCCCAGATTTTCCACGCCATATCCGATACCTATAATTACCAGTATGGTTGCTGCAACACTCCCAATCCAGCGCCAGTTACGTCTGGATTTGTTAGGGCGGAAGAAGCGTTGTTCTTCTTCAGCCTTTTCATCAATCAGCCGGCTCAGTTTATCCCCCAAGCCCGCAGGAACTTCCACATCTCTATCTGCACCCTGGTTAAGGCTAAGAAAAATTTCTTTATCCTTTTGCAGATGTTCGGGCACTTCCGTTGTTCTGAAATAATCTCTCAACGCCTCTTCCTGGCTCTCGGTAGTGTTCCCCTCATAAAACTCGGCGAGCAGCCTTTCAATTTCCTCGACTTTCATAGTTATTCCATTTATTAAATTCCTCACGTATTCTTTTCCTCGCCCGGGACAGCAGTACACGGATATTTGTAGAGTTCAACCCGGTCACTTGTTCTATCTCTTCGTAAGAACAGCCTTTGACATCACGCAGGTTCACAATCCGCTGCTGCTGTTCGGGCAAGTGGGCTATGATATCTTTTACTTGCCTTACTTCGTCACGTACCTCCAGATTATCAGCTTGAGAAATATCCTGTACAGCAGTCAATTCCACAGTTTGCCTGGATAAGACATACTTCCCTGAACGAAGCAAATCAAAGCACATATTCTTTACCAAAGTGACACTGAACGCTTCCGGGTTGCTGATAACCATCAATCCTTCCCGCTTATCCCATAGCTTCAGATAGGCTTCCTGAACCAAGTCCTCCGCATCTGCCGCATTCTCAAGCAGCCGATAGGCTACACTGTACAGCTTGCGGTGGTAGGGCAGAAACTCATTTTTAAAACTTTCAGCATCCATGGGCTTTTTCTGTATCTCAATCCTGTTTATTGGTTGTATCTATTGATTAGACGTAAAAGGACAGAACTTTGTTACAAAGAAAATGAATTTTATATAAGGTATGCGGCAAAAGAAATTTTCTTCTGCCGCATACCTTATATTAATAAGTGCTTTCTTTAGAACCAATAAATATACGCCAGCGTGCTTACGCTAATTGCAACCCACAACAACACACCTTGAATAAGTGGTTTGATACCCACTGCCTTCAATACATCACGTGAAAGGGAAGCACCGATAAAGAACAAAGTGATAGTCAGTGTCTTTCTGGCCAGACTGTTAATTCCCTCTCCTATCATAATACCGGTTTCCGATGAATTTAATACATATGTATTGAATACCATAGCCAGAATAAAGAAGAAAATAAACCAGGGGATACTTATCTTCTGTCCTTTACTCTTGAATACAAAAGAAGTAATCAAAGCCAAAGGAATAATCCACAAGGCACGTGTCAATTTAATGGTCGTAGCAATTTGCAAAGCTTCTTCACCATAAGCCGCACCGGCACCTACTACCGAACTTGTATCGTGTATAGCAATTGCCGCCCATGTTCCGAATTCTTGCTGACTCATATCTAAAGCATGGCCAATTACCGGAAAGATAAACAGTGCAATAGCGTTCAGAATAAAGATAGTACCCAGCGCTACAGACATTTCCGTATCTTTTGCCCGCAACACAGGACCTACCGCCGCAATAGCGCTACCACCACAGATAGCTGTACCGGAACTAATGAGGTAAGAAGTATCACGGTCTACCTTCAGGAATTTACGACCGATGAACCAACCGATAAGCATAGTGCCCACTACTGAAATAACAGTGAACTCCATTCCTTCTTTACCCGAGGCTAAAGATGCCTGAAGATTCATACCGAATCCCAATCCCACCACTGAATACTGCAAAAGATATTTGGATACTTTCTTATTAAACTTCGGATGTGCCTGCCCGCTTGACAAAGCAAAAATCAACCCCAGGAACAAAGCGACAGGAGGTGTCACCCAAGTAGAATAGCCAGGGATATAATCCAATAATAAGAAGATTGATAAAAGCACCACTAAAGACACATAAGTAATTTTGTTCTTCCGTTGAAGATACGCCAGAGTGTTTACACTCGCAGTTTGAATTGAAGCCATAATTTTTTTTTGTATATCAATATTTATATTATTTCTGATTTCCGGGTGCAAAGGTAGGCTTCTTTACCTATATACACCAATTGTATCTGTTTATACGCTATAACTTGTGGTTATGATGTGCAGCAAATTGCATAAAGACCTGGGAAAGCCCGCTCTCCTGTCCCTGAGGTTGGGCAAAACTAAAATCACGAAGCATAACCATGTCTTTTATCTCAACGACACGCAGTTGTCCGGCATAGAGTTCACGGGTGATAGAACGGATGGAGACAATTCCCATGCAATCAGTGTGTTCCAGGAAAAGTTTAATACTTTCCGTACTACCCAGATACATTAATACCTGAAGAGACGATAACTTTATATTATGCTGTTGCAATGCTTTCTCAAAGACATCCAAGGTGCCCGATCCTCTTTCACGAAGCACTAAAGGAATACGAAGCAACTCTTCGGGAGTAATTTCTTCACCTACCTGCAGTTTACTTCCCGTACGTGTCACAGCCACCAGTTCATCCTCCAAAAAAGTAGTATATTTCAGATTTGGTAAACGGAAAACACCTTCCACTAACCCAAGATCTATGCGGTGTTCCTGCAAAGCCGCTTCTATCTCACGTGAATTGCCGTTCATCAATGAAAGATTTACTTGCGGAAACTTTTTGATGAAGCTGGCAAGCAATGGAGGTAAAACATATTGGGCAATGGTAGTACTGGCACCCAGACGCAATTCTCCGGTATATTCATTATGCAGCAAATGCATCTCATATTCCAATCGCTTATAATCTTCCAGAATACGGCCACAATGTTCCAAAAGTAACTTTCCCGCTTCGGTCAAACTAATCTTGCTACCTTGCCTATCAAACAACCGCACCTGATAAGTGCTTTCCAACTCTTGTATATGCTTTGTTATGGCAGGCTGGCTGACAAACAACTCTTGCGAAGCTTTCGTGAAACTCAGGTTCTTCGCTACAGACAGAAATACTTTCAAACGAAAATCAGACACGGAAGTTAGTGATTAAAAGTTAGCGATTAGTGATTAGTAACAGGTATTATTCCAGTTCTTCGGCCTTGATGCCCAATGCACGCATCATGGAGTAACCCAGTAAATCCCATTTGCAACCAAGGGGATGCGCAGGTTCATCCATATTGAAAAGGAACAATCCTTTTGAGTTTTCAGTATCAGCATTTCTTAAATACTCATCCAGAGCTTCCATAAGTTTTGCACCGTAATCATCAATAAACGGAACCAGCATAAGCCGTTTAACATCGGCAGAGTTAAGTGCTATATTCAGCAGATCAAGATAGAGATTTGCCCGTGGAACCAATCCTTCGGAAGATACAGAAGTGAATGTAAACTCACCTAACTGATTTGTATAGCCTACCCCGTTCAAATCTTTATTCAAATCAGACGGATCGCAGTGAAGCAACTTATTGCTCTGGCTGTCATGTACAAAAAGTACTTCTATGTTATTATCCTTATCACGAACACCGGAATCCAATGCCAGATAAGAAGCCCACTCTTCTACATAAATATTCTGCAACGGACGTCCCAGCTGCAACTCAAAATATCTCTTCAGATCTTTAACTACGTCATTAAAGTATGCTACGTCCACCAGTATCACATTCTCTGCGAGCTTTACATTTTCTGCCATAATCTATTCTATATCTATTTTTGAGGGATAAAGATACAATATTCCTTTCAGCCCTGCACTAGTTTTACTCAAAATTTGCACATTAGTATATTTTTAGTATTGCTAGTCCATTGTTTATTTCTTCCAGTTAAAAGGTAACAACTCAAAGTAGCACTTTTTAAAAAACTTCCGGAAGTATAAAAATGTTACATGGCGATATCGGGACGGAATATAGTAAAACCGGTCTGAATCCGCTCAGGAGATAGTTATAACGCTACTTTTGCATGGCTACACCCTTTCCTTCGGATGGTGTAGCCATCACCTCCAAAGGGTGTAGCCATCCGGGAGAAAGGGTGTAGCCATGCCGAAAGGACGGTTTACCAACACTAGGGATTGATGAATGTTATTTGACAAGTAATCCCACGTGTGGCACAATAAAGACATTTTGGCATTACCTTTCATCTTTTAACTGTAAAATTGTCAGGTACAGACTATTGGCAAATCTTTTGCGCCCATTCAAGTGTTATTGAAAATGAAAAATAGAAAGGAGATATAAGATATGAACTTTAACAACTTTACCATTAAATCGCAAGAGGCGGTGCAAGAAGCGCTGAACCTAGCCAAGAGCTGTGGACAGCAGGCTATCGAGCCGGTTCATGTTATGCAGGGGGTGATGAAGGTGGGCGAAAACGTCACTAACTTCATTTTCCAGAAACTGGGTATGAACGGACAGCAGATCGCACTCGTCCTTGACAAACAAACCGATTCCTTACCCAAAGTTTCGGGTGGAGAGCCTTACCTGAGTCGTGAAACGAACGAAGTATTCCAGAAGGCTACCCAGTATTCCAAAGAGATGGGTGACGAATTTGTTTCACTGGAACATTTGCTATTGGCATTGCTGACTGTAAAAAGCACAGTTGCCACCATCCTAAAAGATGCGGGAATGACTGAGCACGAGCTCCGAGGAGCCATCACAGAACTGCGCAAAGGAGAAAAAGTTACTTCACAATCCAGCGAGGATACTTATCAGTCACTGGAAAAGTATGCCATCAACCTGAATGAAGCTGCCCGTAGCGGAAAGCTCGACCCGGTTATCGGCCGTGATGAAGAAATCCGTCGTGTATTGCAAATCCTGAGTCGCCGTACCAAAAACAATCCTATATTAATAGGTGAACCGGGTACCGGTAAGACTGCCATTGTGGAAGGACTTGCCCATCGTATCCTGCGCGGTGACGTGCCTGAGAATCTGAAGAACAAGCAAGTTTACTCATTGGATATGGGTGCGCTGGTTGCCGGAGCAAAGTATAAAGGTGAATTTGAAGAACGTCTGAAAGCCGTTATCAATGAGGTGAAGAAATCAGAAGGAGATATCATTCTCTTCATTGATGAAATTCACACGCTGGTTGGTGCCGGAAAGGGTGAAGGTGCCATGGATGCTGCCAATATTCTGAAACCTGCATTAGCGCGCGGTGAGTTAAGAAGCATCGGTGCAACAACTCTTGACGAGTATCAGAAATACTTCGAAAAAGATAAGGCACTGGAGCGTCGTTTCCAGATTGTATACGTGAACGAACCGGATACATTGAGCACTATCTCCATCTTGCGTGGATTGAAGGAGCGTTACGAGAATCATCATCATGTACGGATTAAAGATGATGCCATCATAGCTGCCGTAGAACTGAGCAATCGCTATATTACAGATCGTTTCTTGCCGGATAAGGCTATCGACCTGATGGATGAAGCCGCTGCCAAGTTACGTATGGAAGTAGACTCCGTACCGGAGGAACTGGATGAAATTTCACGTAAGATCAAACAACTGGAGATTGAGCGCGAAGCCATCAAACGCGAAAACGATAAACCGAAACTGGAACAAATCGGTAAGGAACTTGCCGAACTGAAAGAACAGGAAAAATCGTACAAAGCCAAATGGCAAAGTGAAAAGACATTGGTCAACAGAATCCAGCAGAATAAGGTTGAAATAGAAAATCTTAAATTCGAAGCTGACAAAGCTGAACGTGAAGGAGATTACGGTAAAGTTGCCGAAATCCGTTACGGTAAGTTGCAGGCTTTGAATCAGGAAATTGAGGATACTCAAAAGGAGCTTCATGCTATGCAGGGCGACAAAGCCATGATTAAGGAAGAAGTAGATGCCGAAGACATTGCAGATGTAGTATCCCGTTGGACAGGCATCCCTGTCAGCAAGATGCTGCAAAGCGAAAAGGATAAACTGTTGCATCTGGAAGATGAACTTCACCAGCGTGTCATCGGACAAGATGAAGCCATTGAAGCTGTTGCCGATGCCGTACGTCGTAGTCGTGCAGGTCTGCAAGATCCGAAACGTCCGATTGGTTCGTTTATCTTCCTCGGTACCACCGGTGTGGGTAAAACGGAACTTGCCAAGGCACTCGCCGAATTCCTCTTCGACGATGAAAGCATGATGACGCGTATCGACATGAGTGAATATCAGGAAAAGCATAGTGTATCACGCCTGGTTGGAGCGCCTCCGGGATATGTAGGCTATGATGAAGGTGGACAATTGACTGAAGCTATTCGCCGCAAACCATACTCAGTCGTACTATTCGACGAAATAGAGAAGGCGCATCCGGATGTATTCAACATCTTGCTGCAAGTATTGGATGACGGACGATTGACAGACAATAAGGGACGTGTGGTAAACTTCAAGAACACCATCATCATTATGACGTCCAACATGGGAAGTGCTTACATTCAGAATCAGATGGAAAAGCTGAATGGTACTAACAAGGAACAAGTAATTGAAGAAACGAAGAAGGAAGTGATGAATATGTTGAAAAAGACAATTCGCCCGGAATTCCTAAACCGTATTGATGAGACAATCATGTTCCTGCCCTTGAATGAAAGCGAAATCAAGCAGATTGTAGTACTCCAGATAAAAGGTGTACAAAAGATGCTGGCCCAAAATGGTGTGGAACTGATATTGACGAATGGAGCTATAGAGTTCTTAACAAAAGTCGGATATGATCCGGAATTTGGTGCCCGTCCGGTGAAACGAGCCATCCAACATTACTTACTGAATGACTTGTCGAAAAAGCTGCTCGCTCAGGAAGTAGACCGCAGTAAACCAATTATAGTAGACGCCGGTGGTGAAGGACTGGTATTCAAAAACTAAACTAAAATATCCGCAAATTAAAAAAGCTGTCTTGCCGCTGAAGGCAAGGCAGCTTTTTTCTTATTCTATAACGAGCTGCTTAACAACTGGTACGGACAACGCATGCGTTACAACCAACACATACTCTCCAGAACATGGCAAATCAAACGAAGCGTTCTCTTCCCTCGCCTGTTTTACCTCAATCACCTTCCCCCGGATATGATATAAACAAAGCGTAGCGTTCGGCAACACTCCATCCACATATATCTTACCAGCGGCTTTATCCACCTGTACTGTTACGCTCTTATGCTCTTCCATCTTAATTAATGCCAGCCTCAAGTCCCCCTTAAAGGCAATAAATTCATATAAAAAAAGCGTGGGAACTGCTGTTATTACTGTACCTGGGGCTCTGGACTGCCACTATTCAAATAATATACAACAGCCCACGCTCCGTACTGTACATTTGAATATGCATATACAACAGAGCATGAGCGTTTGTTGTCTATCATCCTTGAATAGCATGAAATTGTCCAGATTTCAAGTACAAGATAATATTAAACGCTTTTATCCATAATTATCCTTCAATCTTTGTGAGAGAGGCCACCGCCTACTCTGCATCTCAGGATGGCAACAAAGGTATAAAAAAAGTAATCAAAATTAAAGATACCGCATAAAAAAAAGCGGATTATCCGGGATGACCCTGATAATCCGCCTTTTCTGTTAAAAGAACAGTTTATTTTAAATTTATTCTTCCGTCTTTTCTTCTTCTGTAGCTTCTGCTTCCGCTGTATCTTCAAAATCAGTTATTCCACAAGCAACTAACAGATTGTACCAGGAAATAAGCTTTTTGATATCAGCCAGATATACACGATCGCGATCAAAAGTCGGCAAAACTTCACCCAAATAAGCACGAAGTTCATCAGCGGTAGCTTTCTTTAAATCCATTACTACGGCAGCACCGTTTTCTTTCTCTTTCATAGCAGTCAATACATCCTTCAAAGGTACGTCGTCCGTATCCGTATACATGGCAATATCACCCAAAGAGATTATTTTCTCGTTACCATAAGCGGGGAAGCGTTTCTTGTCCGTGAGAGACTCTACGATCAACATATTTCTACCTTGTGAAATGAGTTTATACAATCCCGGTTTACCGGAAATAGACAAAATAGTCTTCAACATAGTATGTTCTATTTTTATTAGTAATATTTTATTTTTTCGGTGGGCAAAGATAGTGCAAACCGAGAGTAAAAGCAAATTTATTTGTTTTTACCGAGGTGCAGCCTATTTTCGCTTAAGCAAAGGTAAGCAATATTTTTAGATAGAGAAGTTATTACCTCCAAAACCTGCGGAATTAAGGGAGTTTCACCGTCGTTTACAATTACAAAATCAGCCTGAGTACGCTTCTCTTCATCACTCATCTGGCTACGAACACGGCGTTCTATCAATTCCCGAGAAGCGGTGTCACGCTGCATGGCACGCATGATACGAACTTCTTCGGGCGCATAAACCAGAACCACAACATCTACTTCACCTGCAAATCCTGCTTCAATCAGAATTGCAGACTCCATGCCTACTACCGGATAGGTAGTATGATGCTCTACCCATTGACGGAAATCGTCCCGTACCCGCGGATGGATAATACTGTTTACTGTACGGATATGCTCAGGATCTCCAAAAATATAGGAAGCAAGCAAAGATTTGTTAAGTTCATCACCGGCATACACCTCTTCACCCAACAAAGCAATCAATTCACTACGGATCAAAGCATCTGAATTCGTCAACCGCTTCGACTCAATATCTGAGATATAAACAGGAATCCCCATTACTTCCAGCAAACGGGAAACAAGGCTTTTCCCACTGCCAATACCACCGGTTATTCCTATTTTAATCGCCATATTCGAAGGATACTTGCTCGATAAGAAAGTCGACCTGTTCCGGATTGATACGTATCTGATTAACTCCTTTGGGTACTGACTTCAATTTTACTGTATACTTCTTATCCGAACCCAGTTTCAAGAGTTCTTCATAAGAAACATTGATATGGAAATCACTTTCCGTTATCTTATTGAAACGGCTTAAACCAACCTGAAAGGTGACACTGACTTTCGAAGGGAACGCACGCAGCACTTTTCCTGCCGGAAAGTTAACTCCCCGCAAGGGAACTTCCACCGTTTTCTCAGTATAAATATCTACCGGAAAAAACATTTCTACCGAAGCAGGCACAAACTTAATTCCTCTTGGAGCCAACAGAGGAACCTGTTGCCTCAATGTATCGGAAATATCCTCGAATTTCACTTTTTGCGTATAAGCAACGGTTATGGTATCCAATGCTCCCTCCGGCGCATAAGCCAACACAGAATCAGGCTTGCAAACAGTATCGGATATATAATATTGCCGCCCTGCACTCACCGTGCCCTGAAGCTTTACCGGAACCAATTTGGAAGCACCTGTAGAATAAATATACTCCAAAGTATCAGGTTTTACAGAAAGCAGTTTTGTAGATACATTCAACTGATTAAGCAACCTCTTCTCAAACTGTGAAGAGTAGATACGTACATGATTATCAGTTCCTTTATAATCAGAAAAATCCAGAGTAATAGGAAAAAAGCTCTTTCCAAGCATGTAGTTGAGCAGCACCGTGCCCTTGTCTTTCACCCGGATATGCAGTTCAGAAGGCGGTTCGGAAGTTATAACCACATTATTGGGTACTCCCTTCAAACGTACCGGAATGGAGAATTCCGTTTCATAATCGTTGTTCAGCGTCTGAAGTAGCCAGAAACCACTGGCTATAAAAAAGAAGAATAAAAAAATTAAGAACTCTCTGCTCTTATCACTGAGCAGAAAGTCCTTAACTTTTCTCGCTGTTTTTAAATATATGCGTTTTATGTTCCTACGATCAATCATAGGCTCACTTATTCAAAATTATTTAGCAGCCTGATTACTGTTAGCATCAGCAGCAGCCGCAAATATAGAATTTTTATCTATTCTAATCTTAACGTTAGAAGCGATTTCAAGTACTATATCATTGTCATTAATTTCTTTAATCACACCATGAATACCGCCGGCAGTAATCACCTTTTGGTTTACTTGAAGTGATTTACGGAAGTTTGCAATTTCTTTCTGCTTTTTGTTTTGCGGACGAATCATGAAAAAATACATGATAGCAAACATAGCAATCAGAAGAATCCACATCATGCTACCACCACCAGGAGCTGCGGCAGGAGCTTGCAAGAATACGGTCATTAAATTCATAAAATATTCGTTTTTAGTTTTTAATACTCAACAAAGGTATCAGTTTTTCGCTAACTTACCTTCTTTTTTTAATTGATTAACTATTCCGTCCAATGTACCGTTTACGAAACTTCCGCTCTTTATCGTACTATAGACTTTAGCGATCTCAACATACTCATTTAACGAAACACTTACCGGAATGTTCGGAAAACTTAGAATTTCCGCCAATGCGCATTGCATTATTATCACATCCATAAAGGCTACACGATCCAAATCCCAGTTGCGTGTATTTTCACTGATCAGATGACGGTAATAGTCACAGTTCAGTATAGCGCGACGGAACAAGCGACGGGCAAACTCCTGATCTTCCTCATCCTTAAATTCCGGCAACAAAGTCTGGTTAGCACCATTTTTTGCCTCAAAACGTTTAATCGTCTTCAGCACGAAAGTGTCTACTATTTCTTTGTCATCATTCCAATAAAGGCTCTGATCTTCCAGCAAAACATCCAACTCTTCGTTATTGAAAACAAATGCCTTATAGAGCTTTCTCCATAGTTCACGGTCAACTTCATAAGATTTATCAGACGAAGCCATATATTCCTTATATATATCAGAAACTATAATCTTGTCATACAAACCCTTGATAAAATCTTCGTCATTTGCCCACGAACGTTTCTGGTTGGCAGCAAACTCCATCAACTGCTTATTCACTTCCAGTTGTGAAACGAACTTGTTTTCTACGAATTTCATGTTGGGATACAACTCCTCCGCGGTCGGAGCTAACTTGGACTTTGCCGCATCAATGCGTTTTTGTGCGTAAGTCGTCAGAGCTACCATCAGCATCAGCAAATAATTATAAAGGTCATACGCTTTTGAAAGACTAAAGAATAATTCTTTCTCCGCTGAGTCTAAATTTTTACTGCCATTCTGATAATAAGCATATACAATCTGTATAATCTTAAGACGAATAAGAACTCTGTTAATCATAAATCTATTAATCAATACTGTTGTTAACGAGATGCAAAAGTAGACATTTTTAATGAGTTTACGCAAATAAATCACATTTTTTAATGCAGATATTCATTATCCGGGCTTTTTCTTTTGACAGTTTAAAAAAAATCGTCATTTTTGAAGCCAATTACAACAAGAAACCTAAAATATGGAAGACTTAAAGAAGAAAAACGGTGCGGACATGAACGATAAGGAGATTGTATTCTCCAAATCCATTAAAGCAGGTAAACGAATCTACTATCTGGATGTAAAGAAGAACAGAAAAGATGAAATGTTCCTGGCCATTACTGAAAGTAAGAAGGTAGTGACCGGCGAAGGTGAAGATTTGCAGGTAAGTTTTGAAAAACATAAGATTTTCTTATATAGAGAAGATTTTGAGAAATTCATGAACGGCCTGAACGAAGCTATTGACTTCATTAACCGGAAAGAAATGTTGGAAGTTATAAGCGATATGAATGCAGAAGCGGATGAAAATGCAGAAGCTGAGTTGGATGCTATAGCTGAAATGAATACCAAAGAAATGGAATTGAACGGAGAAATCAAGATTGATATTGATTTTGAAGAGCCAACTCTTTGATAATTCAAAAAGAAGCTGTACTTTTGCACCGCTTTTTTGCAACATTGTGTGGCTAACCCCACATCGTGCGATGGTGAATTAAGCAACAAAATAACTTAATTTAGAGTAACACAAAAAATTAAAAAATGAAATCAATTGAAGTAAAAGGTACTGCAAGAACTATTGCAGAACGTTCTTCGGAACAAGCAAGAGCTTTGAAAGCGATTCGTAAAGACAACGGTGTACCCTGCGTACTCTATGGGGCAGGTGAAAATGTTCACTTCACTGTACCTGCCGATGGTCTTCGTAACTTGGTTTATACTCCGCACATCTACGTAGTTGACTTGGTTATTGACGGCAAGAAAGTCAACGCTATCATGAAAGATATTCAATTCCACCCGGTAAAAGATACAATCCTGCACGTTGACTTCTATCAGATTGACGAGTCTAAACCCATCGTAATGGAAGTTCCTGTACAGATGGAAGGTTTGGCAGAAGGTGTAAAAGCCGGTGGTAAGTTGGTATTGCAGATGCGTAAGCTAAAAGTAAAAGCTTTATATAACATTATTCCGGAAAAACTGACAGTAAACGTTGCTCACTTGGGTCTGGGTAAGACTGTTAAAGTTGGCGAGTTGAGCTTCGAAGGTCTGGAATTGATGAACGCAAAAGAAGCTGTTGTATGCGCAGTTAAACTGACTCGTGCTGCAAGAGGTGCTGCCGCTGCTGCTGGCAACTAATCAGCTCTTTCACAAGAAGACACATTCCGGAACGCGGATTAACGCAGAAGACGCAGATTTCATTAATCCGCGAAAGCTGTGATAATCCGCGTTCCTTGTTTCTATAATTATTCACCACAGAGTTACACAGAGCATCATAGAATTATATTATTAAAGAAAAAGCTATGTGAAATTCAGCGCAACCCCGTGGTGAAAAGATACAATTTCTCAGAGAAATGAAATACTTAATTGTTGGATTAGGAAATATCGGTCCTGACTATCACGAAACCCGCCATAATATAGGATTCATGGTAGTGGATACATTGGCAAAAGAAGCAGGGACCACTTTCAATGATGGCCGCTACGGCTTTACCACTACCCTATCCGTGAAAGGACGCCAGCTTTTACTGCTGAAACCTTCTACATTCATGAACCTCAGCGGAAATGCCGTGCGATACTGGATGCAGAAAGAGAACATTCCATTGGAAAACGTGTTAGTAATAGTAGATGATCTTGCTCTGCCATTTGGTACTCTGCGCTTGAAAGGAAAAGGTAGCGACGCCGGACACAATGGACTAAAACACATTGCAGCCATCCTGGGCACACAGAACTATGCCCGGCTTCGTTTCGGTATCGGCAACGAGTTCCCACGAGGTGGTCAGATAGATTATGTACTGGGCCACTTCACTGACGAAGACTGGAAGACCATGGACGAACGCTTAAAAACTGCAGGAGATATAATCAAAAGCTTCTGCCTGGCAGGAATTGATATTACAATGAACCAATTTAATAAGAAGTAGATAGTAGTTAACTACTTCCTACCAACTACTAAAAAACAATATGAGTGAAGCAAGAATAGATAAATGGATGTGGGCTGTACGTATTTTCAAGACACGTACCATTGCCGCCGAAGCATGTAAGAAAGGACGCATCAGTATCAATGGAGGATTAGCAAAGGCTGCCCGTACAGTGAAACCAGGCGACGTGATACAAGTGCGCAAACCACCTGTGACCTACTCTTTCAAAGTATTGCAAGCTATCGAGAAACGTATTGGTGCAAAGCTCGTTACGGAAATGATGGAGAACGTTACGACTCCCGATCAGTATGAACTGCTGGAGATGAGCCGTATCAGTGGTTTCATTAACCGTGCCAAAGGTGCAGGTCGTCCCACGAAAAAGGATCGCCGAACTCTGGAAGAGTTTACAACTCCCGAATTCATGGACGACTTTGATTTTGAATTCGATTTTGAGGAAGAATAAAAAAGAGTGATAATCGCATTACATCATTATGAGCGAAAAGAAGATTAAATGGGGATTCATTGGTTGCGGAGAAGTGACCAAATATAAAAGTGGTCCCGCCTTCCAAAAGGTGGAAGGTTCGGAAGTAATTGCTGTCATGAGTCGCGATGGCGCCAAAGCCAAAGCTTATGCTAAGGAAAGAGGTATTCCAAAGTGGTATGATGATGCCCAAGAATTGATTGACGATGAAGATGTGAACGCTATCTACATTGCCACCCCTCCCTCTTCACACGCCACTTATGCTATCATGGCAATGAAAGCCGGTAAGCCTGTATATATAGAAAAGCCCATGGCCGTAACCTACGAAGAGTGCTGCCGTATCAACCGTATCTCCAATGAAACCGGGGTTCCTTGCTTTGTGGCTTATTACCGTCGCTATCTGCCCTACTTCCTCAAAGTAAAAGAATTGATAGAGGATGGAAGCATAGGCAACGTCATCAACGTTCAAATTCGTTTTGCCCAGCCCCCCCGTGATTTAGATTACAACAAGGAGAATCTCCCATGGCGTGTACAACCAGACATTGCCGGCGGTGGCTATTTCTATGATTTAGCCCCACATCAGATTGACTTATTGCAAAACATGTTCGGTTGTATCCTTGAAGCCAGCGGATATAAAAGTAACCGCGGCGGGCTTTATCCTGCCGAAGATACTCTGAGTGCATGCTTCCAGTTTGATAACGGATTGGTAGGCAGTGGCTCCTGGTGTTTCGTAGCGCATGACTCCGCACGCGAAGACCGCATCGAAGTGATAGGAGACAAAGGAATGATCTGTTTCTCTGTATTTACATACGATCCTATCGCCCTTCACACAGAAAAAGGAAGAGAAGAAATCCCGGTAGCTAATCCGGAACATGTACAACAACCGCTTATCCAAGCCGTTGTCGACCACCTTTTAGGCAAATCCATCTGCACTTGCGATGGAGCAAGCGCAACGCTCACTAATTGGGCAATGGACAAAATACTGAATAAACTTTAATTAGGGATATTCGTAAAATAATAAAATTTAAGGCAACTAAT
>ULXS01037919.1_pt1 | contig 15866 bp, 10 predicted proteins | sample 1961421 | NCBI WGS metagenome assembly ULXS01 (sample SAMEA4835842, study PRJEB28245) | human gut metagenome | biome: gut microbiome; material: fecal sample | place: Denmark | collected 2008
CCGACAACCAGTGCCGCGACTTCCAGCCCCTTTTTTAAATTTTTTTCAATCTCTTTTCCCGGCAGAAGATTCCGCATGATCTTTGCCAGCTCCAAAGAAATATCCCTGTGGTATCCGGCATCTTCCTCGATCATCTCCGGCGCCTCGATCGTAATGTACGTCCCCTTTGGCCTTCCCATCGCAACGGATGCATTCTCGGTCTCGATCATCACGGTACTGACAATCACTCCATTTTCCCGCCGTTCTTCCAGAACACGGATGCCGCGCATATCTGCCTGGTCTTCCTGCAGCCGCTCCTGTGATTCGAGTGCCAGATCCGTGCGGATCGGATAACTATTTTCCAACATGCCTCTTCCTCCCCTTTTACCATATGCATTTTTGCAGAAATGGTTTCTGGAGATAGTATGTACGGCATAGATTTTTTTATGCCTGAAATTAAAAACCGCAGGGACATTCGTCCCTGCGGTTTATCTGTATTCCTCTGTTTCCGGATCAATTATTTACCAGCGTAAAGAGTTACTAACTTCTTTAAGTGGTCATACTCATCCTTAGAGTTCTTCTCAGCCTTTGCAAATAACTCAGCAGCTCTCTCCGGGTTGAACTTCGCAAGAGATGCATAACGGTTCTCACCCTTTAAGAATGCCTGATAATCGCCTGTAGGCTCCTTGCTGTCTAATGAGAATGCATCTTTGCCTTCTGCAGCAAGTGTTGGGTTGTAACGGAAGTTGAACCAGTATCCGGACTCAACAGCTAACTTCTCCTCGGTCTGAGCCTTGCTCATACCCTTCTTGATACCATGGTTGATACATGGAGCGTAAGCAATGATCAGTGATGGTCCCGGATAAGCCTCTGCCTCTGCAAGAGCCTTAACACACTGATTCATATCAGCACCCATAGAGATGTGTGCTACATATACATAACCATAGCTCATTGCGATACCGGCAAGATCCTTCTTCTTTGTCTCTTTACCACCGGCAGCGAACTGTGCGATCGCACCTGTAGGAGTAGACTTAGAAGACTGTCCACCTGTATTTGAGTAAACCTCAGTATCGAATACCATTACGTTGATATCCTTACCGGATGCTAATACATGGTCTACACCACCGAATCCGATGTCGTATGCCCATCCATCACCACCGAAGATCCACTGAGACTTCTTAGCGAGGAAATCTTTCTCTTTTAATACATTCTTGGAAGCATCGCATCCGCAAGCCTCTAATGCTGCTACTAACTTCTCTGTAGCTGGTCCGTTCTCGATACCGGAAGCAAATGTATCATTCCACTCCTTGATGGCATCCTTAACATCAGCCTTATCTGTGTTAGCTGCGATCTCATCCAGCTCGTTCTTTAATCTGTCACGGATTGCTCTCTGAGCAAGTAACATACCATAACCAAACTCTGCTGCATCTTCGAACAGTGAGTTAGACCATGCAGGACCATGACCCTTCTTGTTTGTTGTATAAGGTGTAGAAGGTGAAGAGTTTGCCCAGATAGAAGAACATCCAGTTGCATTTGCAATGTACATTCTGTCACCGAATAACTGGGTAATTAACTTAGCGTAAGGTGTCTCACCACATCCACCACAAGCTCCGGAGAACTCAAGTAATGGCTGACGGAACTGAGATCCCTTAACAGAGTTAAGTTTGAATTTCTCGATAACATCTTCCTTATCCTCAAGAGATACTGCGTAATCGAAGTACTTCTGCTCATCCTCATGTGCCTCGAATCCGGTCATTGTGATAGCCTGTACCTTATCAGGACATACGTTTACACAAGAACCACATCCTGTACAGTCGAATGCGGAAACAACGATTGCGAACTTGTAACCTGGCATCTGGTTGAGATCCTTCATCTGCATTCCTTCCGGAGCCTTAGCTGCCTCAGCCTCTGTCATAGCGACTGGACGGATTGCTGCATGAGGACATACATAAGAACACTGGTTACACTCGATACACTTGGTAGCATCCCATACAGGAACGTCTGTTGCAACACCACGCTTCTCGTATGCTGCTGTACCGGATGGAGTCCAGCCTGTCTCGTATTTCTTAACAACAGATACAGGAATTGTGTTACCCTGCTGTCCGTTGACTTTCTGCTGAATATCCTTAACGAAGTCAACAACTTCCTTGTTGTCTCCCTTAACTTCTACAGAGTAATCATCATCTGTGCAGTTCTTCCAGCTCTCTGGAACATCTACCTTAACGTATGCTGTAGCACCGGCATCGATTGCGTCGTGGTTCATCTTAACGACATCGTCACCCTTCTTAGCATAAGATCTTGTAGCTGCGTCCTTCATAAGCTTGATAACTTCCTCTTCCGGAATCAGCTTTGTCAGAGAGAAGAATGCTGACTGAAGTACAGTGTTGATACGGTTTCCAAGACCAATCTCTTTACCGATCTTTACACCGTCGATGATGTAGAAGTTGATGTTGTTCTCTGCGATGTATCTCTTTACCTGACCCGGTAACTTCTCATCCAGTTCATCAACTGTCCACTGTGTATTGAACAGGAATGTACCGCCCGGCACCAGATCCTGAACCATGTTGTACTTGTAGATGTATGCTGTACAGTGACATGCTACGAAGTTTGCCTGAGAGATCAGGTATGTGGAACGGATTGGAGAATGTCCAAAACGTAAGTGGGAAATTGTAACACCACCGGACTTCTTGGAGTCATAATCAAAGTATGCCTGAGCGTACATATCTGTGTTGTCACCAATGATCTTGATGGAGTTCTTGTTGGCACCTACTGTACCATCTGCACCAAGACCCCAGAACTTACAGTTTGTTGTTCCTTCTGGTGTAGTAACAGGATTTTCCTTAACATCCAGGGAAAGATTTGTAACATCATCGATGATACCGATGGTAAATCTCTCTTTCTCTGTGTTGTTGTATACAGCGATGATCTGTCCAGGAGTAGTATCCTTAGATCCTAATCCGTAACGTCCGCTTGTAATTGTAACCTGATCGAACTTAGATCCCTTTAATGCAGCAACTACATCTAAGTATAATGGCTCACCAAGAGAACCTGGCTCTTTTGTTCTGTCTAATACTGCAATTCTCTTAACAGTATCCGGAATAGCCTCGATTAAAGCTTCCTTTACGAATGGTCTGTAAAGACGAACCTTAACAACACCGACCTTCTCGCCCTTTGCCATTAAGTAATCGATGGTCTCATCGATGGTCTCACATACAGAACCCATAGCAATGATGACACGGTCAGCATCAGCAGCTCCGTAGTAGTTGAACAGCTTGTAGTCTGTGCCGATCTTGGCATTTACCTTGTCCATATATTCCTGTACGATTGCAGGCAGCTCGTCGTATGTAGAGTTGCAAGCTTCTCTTGACTGGAAGAAGATGTCAGGGTTCTGTGCAGATCCCATTTCTACCGGATGATTTGGATTTAATGCATTCTTACGGAAAGCATCAACTGCATCCATATCTACCATATCTTTCAGATCTTCATAATCCCATGTCTCGATCTTCTGAATTTCGTGAGATGTACGGAATCCATCGAAGAAGTTGATGAATGGAATTCTTCCCTTGATTGCTGCGCAATGAGCAACCGGAGTTAAGTCCATAACTTCCTGTACGGATGACTCACAAAGCATTGCAACACCTGTCTGACGGCAAGCATATACATCAGAGTGATCACCGAAGATGTTCAGTGCATGTGTAGCAACACAACGAGCGGATACGTTGAATACGCCCGGAAGTCTCTCACCAGCTACTTTGTACAGGTTCGGGATCATAAGTAACAGACCCTGGGATGCTGTGTAAGTAGTTGTTAATGCACCAGCTGCAAGAGATCCGTGTACAGTACCGGCTGCACCAGCCTCAGACTGCATTTCTGTAACCTGAACGGTCTGTCCGAAAATGTTCTTACGACCAGCGGTTGCCCACTCATCTGTAGCCTCAGCCATAACAGATGAAGGAGTAATAGGATAGATTGCTGCAACATCAGTAAACGCATAAGAAGCGTGTGCTGCTGCATGGTTTCCATCCATGGTTTTCATTGAACGTTTCATGAATTAGTCCTCCTATTTTTAATTAAAGTTCAAACATAAAAAACATTGAATCAGAATGTCTTCTAACTAAATAATATAGGATGAATGCACCCAAAAATCAAGCGATAGCGACAGCATTTCTTGTTTTTTTACAAATACATCTTTTCAAAGTCGCCAATCGGAACCGGACAATTGCATAAATATCCCTGTCCGCAGGTGAATCCACCTTCTTTGAGGAACTGCTCCTGTTCCTCCGTTTCCACCCCCTCTATAATAATATCTTTATGTAAAATCTTTACCATACGGCCGATTTCGTAAAGAAGATTTTTCTTTTGTTCCGTCATGCCTTTATTAATAAAACTTTTGTCAATTTTTATGACGTCTGCAGGCATATCTGCAAGTACGGAAAGTGAAGAATATCCTGTTCCGAAATCATCAATTGCCACACGGAATCCAATCTCGTGCAGCCGGTTCATACACTTTTCAAGGACTGCTACATTTTTTACAAGTACGCCCTCTGTCACCTCAATTTCTATATACTCCGGACGGACACTGTATTTGGAAAGCACATGCTGGATACGGTTTAAAAATTCCTCTCCGTCCGACTCAAAATGACGCCCGGAAAAATTGGTTGAAATCACAATTTTTCTCCGGTGCTGCTTGTCCCATTTTTCGAGAGTTTTTAACACTTCCTCATAAATATAAAAATCAAGCTCTGTGATATATCCTATTTTTTCGAGAGAATCAATAAACATTCCCGGCGGAAGAATCTTTCCATCCGGACGTTTCCATCGTGCCAGTGCTTCTGCCCCATAAACACTCCGGTCACGTAAAATAAACTTTGGCTGCAGATACATCTGGAAATCATCCCGGTATAATGCCTCATAAAATTCCCCGACTATTTTTTGCTCCTCGGTACGCTGGATACGCAGGGAAGGATTATACAGGGTAATATCCCTCTTCCCGGTATTTTTTGCATTTTTCCATGCAAGATTGGCATTTTCGATCGCAAACTCGATGTCCATTTTATTGTCTTCCAGAATATATACCCCTGCCGATATCCCCATTCCACTGTTTGGATACCTGTGATTCTGCATATTGGAAAATCTTTTATTTCTGTTGTGCAGACGATCGATCATTTTTTCCTGACTTTCATCTGCAATCAGAAGCAGAAAAAAATCCGAATACAAACGGCAGCCTGCACGGAAATACTCCTGCATAAAGATATCCTGTGCAAACATTTTAAGGACACTGTCCCCTACTTTATAGCCATAATTTTCATTGATATATCCAAAATTATTGATATCCATATACTCAATGGCATATACTTCATCCGGCTTGGAATGTGCCAGAATTTCAATCACCGCTTCACGGAATGCCTCCTGATTGTACAGCCCTGTCAGCGGATCTTTTTTCTGGATGGAACTGATCTGTTCCCGGCTTTCCGCGACCCGATAGCGCAGGGACACAAAAATAGCCATCATACGGGTCAGTTCCTGAAAAATTTCCAACTCTCCCGGCTGCCACTGCCGTTCTTCGTCCAGTGACACATAAATTACTTCCCCTGTACAGCCCCCAACATATTCAAATTTTCCAACCACAGCAGAAAACGGAGCGTTTTCGTTGTATGTATCCGTTGACTTAAGATACTTTCCCATCCCCGTTGCAAAATTGCTCCGCGAATTTTTAACTATCATATACTCCCCTGGCTGTAGTTCCTTTAGTGAAGGACTTTTCTTTGGAAACGCACTTTTCCCATAAAAAGAGAAATTATTTCCAAAATAATTGGTCATGACCATTCCGTCATTTTCGGTGTTATCCTCAAATACCATAACAAGATCCAGCTGGTATCTTTCCGTAATCCTGTTTAAAAGCATATTCAGCGACCCGTCTATATTTTTGGCGTGCGCCATAAGACTGATGGAAAATGCAAGGAATTCACGGTCTTCTGCGCCCATGTTTTCCCGCCGCTCAATGTTTTTGATTCCGTTTCTGATCATTCCCACATCTTTTGCACCGGCAATCTCATATCCATTTTTGCCCCCCTGCTTGGTACGATACATGGCATGATCCGCTTTTTCAAACAGGGAACTGTATGTATTTCCATCCCCACCGTTACAGGCGGCCAGACCAATACTTGCCGAGATCCTGTAGTGAATGGAGCCCCCCGTATAAACTTTGCAGAGTGCTTCTCCAAGATTTCCGGCACGTTCCTTTGCCTTCTCGAGTGTTGTGTTCTTCATCAGCACAAGGAATTCATCCCCACCGACCCTTCCGGTCAGATCATTGTTGCGGAAAAAAGATTTGATAATATTTGCAACATCTACGATTACGGTATCACCGAATGTATGCCCGAAATTATCATTGACACCTTTAAAATTATCAATATCAATCAGAAACAATACATGGGTTCCGTCTTCTGCTCCTTCCAGAAATGCATCGGTCTCCCTTTGGATTTCCAGCTTGTTGAGCAGTTTTGTCAGCGGATCTCTCCGCACTTCTTCCTGAAGATTCTTATCTTCATCAATATTAAAACTTCTTCCGATAATCCGGGTGATCCGTCCATTATGGTCTGCAATGCTCTTGTAATAAGTTCTAAACCAGAGATATTTCGGTGTCTCATTTTCCGTATGGATATTAAACCTTGTATCCATACTTCCGGTTTTTTCCTCTGTGGCAGCTTCTTTCATAGCCTTCAGAAAAAGCTCCTGATCCGGTGGACAGAGTGTCAGAACTTCTTCATCCACCGGAAAATATTGTTCGGAATAATCGTATTGTCCCCTCAGTTCCATCAGCCGGTACGAGCGCAGCATCGTCCAGTTTTCCACATCCAGATCAAACGGATATTCCAAAGACAGCTGTTCCATCAGCTCATATTTCTGGTTCAACAGTTTCTGATGTTCTTCCCGTCTTTTTTCCTCATCAATATCCCATAAAAATAAAACCACATATGGTTTTACATCGTAATGTGCCAGAACACTGCACCGCATCTCCACCCACCGGGTTTTCCCATCGGGGCGTACGATACGAAGCTGCATTTTTCCGTTGTCATGTGTCCGGACAACATTTTCCAATACACTGACCAGATTTGCATAATCTTCGTCATATACCATTTTTTGTGGTCTGGTTTCCCGCAGTTCCTTTTCCGTGTATCCAAGTACATCCGTAAACTCTGCGTTTGCCTCTTCCACTCTCCAGTCTGCCCCACAACTGACAATTGCAACTGCGACAGGCAGATCCAACTGTATAAATTCCCTATAATCCATAGCTTTGCCCCAATTTCGTTCAATTCTTTCTCCATTATATCATTATTTCTATACATTTCCAACAAGAAAGCGTTTTTCTTCTTGAAATATATCCCATGTCATGTTTATAATAGAATTTGTGATTTTATCATAGACATATTAAGTAAAGCAATGAGGTTTTCGTATGATTAGTGCAAATAACATTACTTTAAGATTAGGCAAAAAAGCCCTTTTCGAAGATGTAAACGTAAAGTTTACCGAGGGGAACTGTTATGGTTTGATCGGTGCAAACGGTGCCGGCAAATCTACCTTTTTAAAAATTTTATCCGGGCAGTTAGAGCCAACCAGCGGTGACATTGTCATCACACCGGGACAGCGTCTGTCTTTCCTGCAGCAGGACCACTTCAAGTATGATGAGTATACCGTACTCGACACGGTTATCATGGGAAATAAACGTCTGTATGACATCATGAAAGAAAAAGATGCCATCTACATGAAGGAAGATTTTTCCGATGAGGATGGTATCCGCGCCAGTGAACTTGAAGCAGAATTTGCAGACATGGACGGCTGGAATGCCGAATCCGATGCTGCCACCCTGTTAAACGGTCTTGGAATTCCGACCGAGGATCACTACACACAGATGGCAGACCTGCCGGGTGCCGCAAAAGTCAAAGTACTTCTTGCGCAGGCACTGTTTGGCAACCCGGACATTCTTCTTCTCGATGAGCCGACCAACCACCTGGATCTTGATGCCATCGCATGGTTAGAAGAATTTCTGATCAACTTTGAAAACACGGTTATCGTGGTTTCCCATGACCGTTATTTCTTAAACAAAGTCTGCACCAACATTGCAGATATGGATTACGGCAAAATTCAGCTGTATGCCGGAAACTACGATTTCTGGTATGAATCCAGCCAGCTTCTTGTCCGTCAGATGAAAGAAGCCAACAAGAAAAAGGAAGAAAAAATCAAAGAGTTGCAGGAGTTTATCTCCCGTTTCTCTGCAAATGCTTCCAAATCCAAGCAGGCAACTTCCCGTAAGCGTGCCCTGGAAAAAATCCAGCTAGATGACATCCGTCCTTCCAGCCGTAAATATCCGTACATTGATTTCCGTCCAAACCGTGAAATCGGAAATGAAGTTCTGACCGTAGACGGAATCAGTAAAACCATTGACGGTGTAAAAGTTCTTGACAACATTTCCTTTATTGTCGGACACGATGACAAAATCGCCTTTGTCGGTGGAAATGAGCTTGCAAAGACAACATTGTTTAAAATTCTCGCCGGGGAAATGGAACCGGATGAAGGATCTTACAAATGGGGAGTTACAACAAGCCAGTCTTATTTCCCGAAGGATAATACCGCCATCTTTGATTCCGATGAGCTGATCGTTGACTGGCTGACCCAATACTCCGAGATCAAAGACGCAACTTATGTCCGCGGTTTCCTCGGCCGTATGCTTTTTGCCGGTGAAGATGGTGTAAAAAAGATGCGTGTCCTCTCCGGTGGAGAAAAAGTCCGTGTCCTTCTCTCCCGCATGATGATCATGGGAAGCAACGTTTTGATCTTTGATGAGCCGACAGACCACCTGGATATGGAATCCATCACCGCATTGAATAATGGTATGATCAAATTCCCTGGTGTCATCCTGTTTGCCTGCCGTGACCATCAGGTCGTACAGACAACTGCGAACCGCATCATCGAGTTTCTTCCGGATGGAAGCATGGTAGACAAGGTTTCTACTTATGACGAATATCTCGAAAGTGATGTTATGGCAAGAAAACGTCAGGTATACAATACAACTGCAGATGAGGAGGCAGATGATTAATCTGTTACCCTCTGTCTGTTTGGTAAAAACAGGAAACCCTCTCTGCTGGTCTGTCCAGCAAAGAGGGTTTCCTGCATTTCGAAAACTCATTTTCAACTATTTTAAAACATATCTGTAAAAATATTTCCGCTGTTATAATTGTAATTATACGTGCCGTTCTTCGTATATGTATTGGATTTTGCGGCTTCTGACTTTGCATAGGACTCTGTCATGGCTGCCTTTGTTGCCACACTGTATGCGTAGGAACCGGTTCCATTGAACAGGCTCTTTACTTTTTCTGTGTCTGCACCCTTAAACGTTGTCTCATCCACCGACAGCCTGCCGGTCTTTTCATCGACCGTAATTCCTATTTCCTTTAAGGGTTTCTCATTGTAAGAAGTCTCATTTTTCATAGAACTTACCGACCGGGAAATGCGGTTCGTCGATGACTTGCCGGCTGTATCCAGCATGGAGTTGTAATCATCCGCAAAACGCTTTACTGCTTTGTAGATCTTGTCCGTATCGTAGCTGCCCCCGGAATCCTTTGTAAACACCTTGTTGTTACTGCGGGTATACAATGCCTTGGCAGAGTCTGTCAGTTCCTTGGCATCGGACTCAATCGCAGCCAGCGTCTTGGTACTGTCTTTTGACGTCGATGTGGTCGTGGCCAGATCCTCGATCGTATTTTTGGTGCTGTCATCCGACTTCGAGGTGCTCTTCGTGGAATCCATTGAAAAATAAGAGCGCATTAATTTGCCATAAGAACCACTGCGAATACTTGCATACTCACTTAAATTGATTCCAAACAGGCCACTTCCTGTGCTTTTCGAAGAACCCAGACTGGAAAATAAAGTACTTACTGACGATGAATCATACATCGAAATTCCTCTCATAGTATCACCTCTTTCACACAATTCTTTCTTTTATCCTATCGCTTTTTCACTGTTTTTACAATACTTTTGTGGTATTTTTCCGTATTTTGGTTATAATTACGAAAAGATAACAATTTCTTTTCGTTTTGTTCATATTTTATTCACAATCAGATGCTATTATAAGAACATAAAAGAAAGCAAAGTTACTAACTTGTTATTTTTTCATAATTCGCCCCATTGTCCATTGGACAATGGGGCACTCCTCTTTTTATCAAGAATTTTCTTAAATGTCTTCTATCTGCCAGTCAATCGGCTCGATTCCATGTTCTTTTAGAAACTGATTTGCCTGACTGAAATGTCTGCATCCAAAGAACCCGCGATACGCGGAAAGCGGACTTGGATGCGGTGCCTTTAAGATCAGGTGCTTTGGATTTGTAAGCATCGGTATTTTGCTCTGCGCCGGACGTCCCCACAACATATACACAATCGGACGATCCTGCGCATTCACTGCCTGAATGATCGCATCCGTAAACTGCTCCCATCCTCTTCCCTGATGGGAATTTGCCTGATGCGCCCGCACCGTAAGCACGGTATTCAAAAGCAGTACACCCTGATCTGCCCATTTTTTCAGATAGCCGTTGTTTGGAATTTTACACCCCAGATCATCCTGCAGTTCTTTATAAATATTCTGCAGAGATGGCGGAATTTCTTTCTGATCCGGAAGGACAGAAAACGAAAGACCATGTGCCTGATGTTCATTGTGATACGGGTCCTGTCCCAGAATCAGTACTTTTACCTCACTAAGCGGTGTAAAATGCAGTGCATTAAAAATATCCTCTGCCGGCGGATACACAACCGTGCGGCTATACTCTTCTTTCACAAACTGATACAGCTGCCGGTAATATGGTTTGGCGAATTCCTCACGGACTGCCGGAAGCCAGTCGTTTGTTATCATTGCCATAATTTCATCCACTCCTATCTACGCACGGAGACACCGCGGTCTGCCAGATAGTTTTTCAGATCCATGATCTCCAGCTCCTTATAATGAAACAGGGACGCTGCCAGTGCTGCATCTGCATGTCCCTCTGTCAGGGCCTCATAAAAATGTTCTTTTGTGCCCGCACCACCGGATGCAATCACTGGAATGGAAACATTGTCTGCAATCTGTCTGGTCAGTTCAATATCATACCCTGCCTTTGTTCCATCGCAGTCCATGCTGGTCAGAAGAATTTCTCCCGCACCAAGTCTGTTAGCTTTCATTGCCCATTCTACAGCGTCAAGCCCGGTATCAATACGACCGCCGTTTTTGTAAACATTCCAGCCACTTCCATCCTCTCTTCGTCTGGCATCAATGGCGACTACCACACACTGGCTGCCAAACTTGTCCGCTGCATTTCCAATCAGCTCCGGTGTATTGATTGCGGAAGAATTAATGGAAATCTTGTCGGCACCTTCCCGAAGCAGTACCTTAAAATCCTCCACCGTACGGATACCACCGCCTACCGTAAACGGGATAAACACCTTCTCTGCAACCTTACGCACCATGTCTACCACCGTTGCACGGTGATCGGAAGATGCGGTAATATCCAGAAAGACTACTTCATCTGCGCCCGCCTTGTCGTAAGCTGCTGCGACCTCTACCGGATCTCCGGCATCTCTTAAATTCACAAAGTTAATGCCTTTTACCACACGTCCGTCATTCACATCCAGACAAGGAATAATTCTCTTCGTAAACACTATGCATTTCCTCCCTGCAGCTTTGCAAAATTTTTCAAAATCGAAAGTCCAACCGTACCGCTCTTTTCCGGATGGAACTGACATGCAAATGTATTTCCGGATTCTACCGATGCATGAATTGTCGTACTGTACTGTGTGGTTGCTTTCACTATCTGTTCATCCGCTGCTTTCAGATAATAGGAATGTACAAAATATACATACGGATTTTCCTCCAGCCCAGCAAAAAGTCTTCCGTCATTCTGTAAATGCAGAGAATTCCACCCGATGTGCGGAATCTTAAGTCCCGACTGATCCGGAATCCGCAGAATCTGTCCGTCCAGCACATGGAGTCCCTCTACACCCTGACTCTCATCGCTTCCCTCAAAGAGAAGCTGCAGTCCCAGACAGATGCCAAGAAATGGCTTATTTTCCGCTGTCACCTGATGAATCACCTTGTCCAGCTCGTATTTTTTCAATTGTTCCATCGCATCGCCAAATGCACCGACTCCCGGAAGAATCACTTTGTCTGCGGTCTCAATCTCGTGAAAATTACGTGTGATCACACAGTCTTCTCCGAGAAAATGCAATGCTTTTTCCACGCTTTTTAAATTTCCAGCGTTGTAGTCTATTATTGCAATCATATAGGTCTTACTCCTAAATTAACAGTCTCCTGCCTTACTTTCTGCTATTTTTTTATCCCAGCCCAAGTTCTTTCAGCTTCTGATGCAATTTTACCGTATAATCATCCCGCTTTCTGGTCTGGTAGATATCCAGTGCCTCATCCCCTGTCATATCATAATCTTTCAGCAGTGCTTTGATAATCTTTCCTCCGATCTTCTCAAGCTGATCTTCACAGCCATACTCTTTGGCATTGTTCTGGTTCAGGTCATAACGCCCATATGCACATACCAGTGCATCAAGTGCATCAATTTTTGAACCGTAATTATCAAATACGAGATATGCCTGATACTTTTCCGAGACAGCAGCAAGAGTTGCCAGCTGATGATAAAGCTTTTCATCGCGCTCCTTGATCGAAAGCCCCTGCAGCTTACGGTATGCCTCCACATAAGAACCCTGCTCATATTTTTCCTTTGCCTGACTTAAGTTTGCCTGATACCCCAAAAGATTTGTCACAATCATGACAAATGCAAACAATGACACTGCCATAAGAACAATCGCAATCACCGGTCCCTTTGGCAGCGGCGGTGTGTTATCCACTTCCTTAGGTTTTTTCTCCTTTTTCGGTTTCGGCGGTTTTGGCTGTTTGGGCTTCTTTTCTTTCTTCGGTTTTTTCTCTTTTTTCGGTTTTTCCTTTTTCTTTTCCGGTTCCCTTCCGGCATCACCGCCTGTACCTTCAAGTTCCTTTAAGATCTGCTGGTTTTCCTCCGAAAGTTCACTGACATCCGCTCCCTGTGTATTTCCGATGTCAACCGCCTGCTTTTCTTCCTCATCATCCTCTCCGAAAATAATCCGGGAAAGTTTCTGCCAGAAGCCGCCTTCTTTCTCTTTTTTCTCTTTCTTATTCTTTTTCTTTTTTTTATTTTTCCCATTGGAAGCGGTTTCTTCTGCCTGTGCCGGTATGTCTTCCTGCTCTGTAAGTTCTGGAATCTTATCTGCCACTTCTTCCTGCGGATTCATTTCCGATCTTGCAAAATCACCGATGGAATCAGTTTCTTCCAAAGGTTTTCCATCTTGATCAGAAGAAAGCATATCCCCCAGATCCGATAAATCCTGATCTCCGGAAAGCATATCCATAAGATCCGAATCCGAAAGCCCTGACAGATCCAGTTCTCCATCCTCTTCTTTTGGCAGATTGCTGTCAAACGTTCCGACTGCATCATCAAGTGTATTCACCTCGAAATCATCCTCATCGGGTGGTATTGCAGTTTCCAACGGACTTTTCCCCTGAAAACCGGTTTCTTCTTCCTTTGCTGCATCCCCTGTCGAAAAATCATCCTGTGGAATATTATCGAGCAGATCATCCAGGGAAGCGTCAATCTGTGTGGCTTTTTCTTCCTGTTTTTTTTGATTCAGGCTCTCGGTATACTCCGGAATATCTTCCTTGAGCAGTTCTTCCTCAAACTCCCTCAAAAAATCTTCTTCATTTTTCGCTTTTGCCTTTTCCTTCGTTTCTTCTTCTCCAAACAATTGCTTTTCAAAATCATCTCTCAGAACCTGTTTTGCTGCCTGCTGTTCCTTCGGATGTTCCGTTTCTTCTCCATGCATGGAATTTAATAATTGATCCAGATAATTTTCCGATGAGTGGTCTCCCATGTGTTTTTCTCCATTCCATCTGTTTATTCCATAAACCTGCAAAGGGATGTGATGAAGCCATCACACCCCTTACTGTTTTGCCGGAATTTATTTGTTTCTCTTTGCAAGTAATTCATCAATGGCATCTACAAGACTTCCGATTTCAGGTTTGGTCAGCTGTGCATCTGCACCAAGCGACTCCCCTTTTCTTCTCATTTCCTCATTTACAAGAGAGGAGAAAATGATAACCGGAAGATGTTTCAGTTTGTCATCTGATTTGATCAGCTTCGTAAGACGATGTCCGTCCATCTGGGGCATTTCAATATCGGTAATGACACAATGAACGTTCTCGTCCAATGTCCCCGCCTTTTCAAATTCCTGAATCTTGTCCCATGCTTCCTGTCCATTACATGTAACAATCAGTTTTTCGTATCCTGCTTTTTTCAGGCAGTCCGTAATCAGACTGCTCAGCAACGGAGAATCCTCTGCAATCAGAATTGGATCCTCGCTCCGGCTTCTCTCCCCGATCTGTTCAATATCATTGACCCTGAGACCGGTTTCCGGACTGATGGATGATACAATTGCCTCAAAGTCAAGAATAACAACCAGTTTTCCGTCCATCTTGATCACACCAGTTGCAACACTTCCGTCTTCTCCATTAATCGTAGAATCCGGTTTGATGATCTCATTCCATGATACACGGTGAATTCCTACCACCTGATCCACATGAAATGCCACATCAAGTTTATTAAAATTCGTGATAATAAACAGACCTTCCTGTCCATCATCCTCCATGCCAAGACACTTTTTCAGATTGATGACCGTAATCATCACCTCGCGCGGCATAAAAATGCCTTCTACGCTCGGATGTGTATTCGGTACAGGAGTAACCTTCTGGTATGACAAAATCTCCCTGATCTTTGCCACGTTGATTCCGTAATGATTATCTCCTAATGTAAACTCTAAAATTTCTAATTCGTTCGTCCCTGACTCTAACAGAATATTTGTATCCATATACGTCCTCCCGCACTTTTCTGTATTGGTAATCCCTTATGTTTATTATATCATATTTTGTAAAATTTGGGGGCATTTATTTGTATTTCAGAGAATAAATTGTATCTTTTATTTCTGCATACAGTATCTCACCCGAAATTTTATCAGCCTGGTCTTTCGGAATCTGAAACAGTAAAACCGCTGTTTTCTTCTTTCCGCCCCTGATGGTTTCCCCATAAGAGGAAAGACTTCTGGTTCCGAGCGAAGCAGTCTCCTTTATCCTGTTTTTTCCGTCAAAACATGCATAAAATGTAATACCGAGTTTTTCTGTATCCAGCCTGACCTTTTTCTTCCCCTTATTTTTAATTTCAAACTTCATCACAACAAGTTTGTTTCCATCCTCAGGAGTTACTGCAAAATAGTCTCCCTCCTGATAGATATTCTGAACCCTGCATCCTTTGTAAGAAACGGTCAGACCCGATGCATGTCCGATTGCCTCGGCGATCGGCATCGTCTCCATCTCCTGTGTCTGGGTTTCTCCCGTGGCATCTGACGCCATGTTGTTGTCCGCACTCTGGGTATTCTGGCTCTCCGGCATCTGGCTGTCCTGTTTTTGTGTTTCCTGTGTCTCTTCGGATGAAGCGGCTGTCATTCCGTCTTTCTGCTCAATATTATACTTTGCAAGAATATGCGCCGAATACTGCACGACCAGATTTTCTTCGTCCTCTGACAAATCATACATCTGGGTTCCACAGCCTCCCAACAGGAGTATTGCTGACACTGCCATCACAGGCAGACTTATTTTCTTTTTCATACTCTTTTACCCTCTTGTCACTTTTGCCCTATAATCTATGTTTTATGGTATCATATTCTGAAAAATAAGACAATCTTTTCTTTGCATTAATTATTGGTTGAAAATTGCAAAGTTTAATTCCGCCATCCATTTATACAGTGGAATTCTCTTCTGCACAAGTGGA
>ULXS01036304.1_pt1 | contig 15832 bp, 18 predicted proteins | sample 1961421 | NCBI WGS metagenome assembly ULXS01 (sample SAMEA4835842, study PRJEB28245) | human gut metagenome | biome: gut microbiome; material: fecal sample | place: Denmark | collected 2008
GTCAACCAAGAATCTTTCGCCATACCTTAAATTCTTTTAAATAGTTACTAACTAACAGTCCAAGGCACATTCGTGCTGACTTGGAATGTCTTACTTCCACCAGCAGCGTCGTAATCCAACGAGGTCGGTGTAACATCAAGATAATTAATCTTAGCAACCAGACTCACTGCTTCCTGAGCCGTGAATGTATAGGTTGCGTTCGAACTCACCTTAGATGAACCACTGTACCATCCGTCAAATACGTCACCACTCTTCAACAAGTTACATTTCGCAGTAACTTGGTCTCCAACGTTCACTTCCGCTGTCGCTGTCGCTCCCGCAGTACCATTATTGATTTGAACCGTTCCTCGGCTTGTAACATCGGAATTGACTGAAAGAGTAACTTGGAACGCACCCTTCGCGATGTCTTTCAACATCACATAGTCATTATTTCCGTAGGAAGCCAAAGCATCAGCGTCAAATTTATTGGTCGCGATAAGTTCCTTCTTGCGGACGTAATCGTTAGCAGCCACACCAATGTCGCCAGGAGTTATCCCAACGCTGTCGGCAGCCTGTTTCGATGTCGCATACGGATTATTTGCCATGATTAAGAAGTTTTTCCAGCACCTGACTGGCAATCAACATATTTCTTGAATACGATATTCCCTGATACGGAATTAATCTTGTCGATAATTCCCTGTCCAGTGAGTTTATCAAGAATGTTCTTTTCCGTCAGATTGTTCAAAATGCTTGACGGATTGTCTTGCTGAGTCTGAACCGCTGTCAGCAGTTCGTCGACTTTTGCTCCTGTAAATTTCGATTTGTACGCCATATCTTTTTATTTTAATGGTTATTCTTTCAATACACCAAAGTCCTCCCCAGTACTATCCTGGAACGGCTCGTCACTATCAGAAGGAATGAACGGTTCCCGAAGACCCAGTTGAGTAATCGTAAAGGAAGATGTCAGGGGGACAGTCCCTTCGGTGATTTTACCTGTTACAGTCATTCTCCTGTCGAACCCCTCATTCGTTTCAACTGAAAAAGGGACAGCAGCCGTCATGACTGACGGCTGTGCCTCTACTTTGCTTTTCTTTAACCGTTTCTTTCCCATTATTTCTAAACGTATTAGGACAGTTCCCAAGAAGTATTAGAAACGATAGTCTGAGATACGGCAGCACCACTGGCTTCAAGAGTAATTGTATCCTGACCGAATGCGAATTCAGGGTCACCAGCAGATTGCTTGATTTGAATCTGAGCCGTCTGACCTCCAGCGGTTGTTACTTTCAACGCTGTTGTCAATTCGTCAACTGTCGTATTGGGCGCAATACCTGTGAAAGTGATACTAAACTCGAACTCCTGTTGTGCTCCAGGGTCACCAGTGATAGCCACATTATTAGTGGTTTCCTGTCCACCAGCGGTGTACTTCGAAGGAAGTATCAATTCAAGACCACCCTCAACAACCGCACGAGTTTTAAGGTCAACCAATTCGAAGTTCAACTTCGAGGAGTTGGTTTTACCTGTAATCGTCAGAGTTCCACCTGTCTTCGATACAGTTGTTTCCGCTCCATCATTGAATGAAGCAAACTCGGTTTTTCCTTTCTGGATAACCTTGTAAGTCTTGTTTGGCGAAACTCCGACCGCCACACCTGTTACAGTCGTCTCACGTTGTTCACGACCTGTGTGAACTGTACCCGTGTTCTGAACTGTCGCATTACCGTTTCCCGAAGCGGGAGCAACGGTCAACCATGCTGCCTTTGCCATAATAACAAACGATTTTATAAATTAAACTAAATTATATCACCAACAAAGATACAAATAATTAGAAAGAAATACTACTCCAATCTCCAAGGGGTCTTCGCTTCAATCTCCTGTTCACCTTTGTTGTTCATCTCATCAAGCCATACATATCCCGAACCAAACTTGAACAGTTCGTCCCCGACTGATAGCACCCAATCAGTATTCGAATAGATAGTGTTCTCGCCTGTTGCTATCAATGAATCCAGCCATACATACGGGTGAGAAAATTCGAAGTATTTGTCCAAAGGAGGCGGAACCCATCCTGGGTCTGACCCAACAGGTATCGCATCTTCAATAATAAATCTTCTCACGATTTCAGGTCGGATGATAGAAGCATAATCGCCAATGTCCTCAACCTCTATTGATACATTCTTGACCAATATCGGCTGCGGAAACAAAGCGTTTTCCGCTATCAATTCATTCGTGCTGAAATCGAAGTAAGCGAACTCCTCCTCAAATGTATTTCTGGCTCCAAGAAGCAACGCATATATAACTTCCCCCATCAGAATTGACTCAAGCATATTCTCACTGAAGCACATCAAATCAATCTTCGACAAGGCTGGTTGACGGAACCCCTCACGTTCATATTCAGTTCCACCAAACGTGTCTAATGTGGGTGCACCAAAACCGCCAAGCGGTGCTGGCTTATCCGTAGAACGTCCTGGCTCCCTTACGATAATACAGGGGAGATGGCTTTTATCCTTCGGATACTCCATCTTTACCTGTATCTTTCTGGGACTCGTATTAGTTCTCAGGAACAGTTTCTTTGCTTGCTCATAGAAGTCAAAAGAACCGTCCCTCGTCCCATAGAACATATGGTAGAGGAAGGTCTCATGCTCCGGCACACTTTCATAATCATATTGAATGTACTGAAGCAACCCATCGACTATCTGTTTTATTCTCGCAATTAAAATCATCTTTATAATTGATTTAAAAATTCATCAATCGCCATGTCAGCAACCTCAAACACCTGTGCCTCGTCGAGTGCCCTGTCCATGAACTTCCGAGGTTCAAATCCCGGATTTATCCAACTTAACGGGTCGCTCTTATCACTCACTCTTCGGAACGTGAAGTATCCCCCACGGTTCTCCTTATCAGTAGAAGCGATATCAATTCGTACGAGTCCTTGATATTGAGGTGCTTTGTGAGTATAAGCCGGAATGATTCCTTCGGCTGTTTGAATAGGTTTACGCTGCCCGAGTTGTGCGTACTGTGTAGGAAGTTGATTCTTCTTTACAGGCTTCCCGCCATTACCCTTTGCGATATCGTAAATCTCTTTCGGCAGCCGATTTTGAAACACCATTGATTCAGCCACAGCGTCAGGAGTAGCGTACCGAAACGGAATTGTCAGATACCAACCCCCACTCGCAGATGTTTTCTTCTTTGAGGAGTTGGAAAATCCTGGCTTCATGTCAAAGGGAGCCTTTCCCTCTTCAAGAGCCAAAGCCAACCCGTCCTGTCCGGGAGCAAGCCCAAACACCACTTCCGTCGGACTCACCCTGTCAACGTACATGGCATTCTTATACAGTTTTCGGGTCTTCTTTAACTCTCTATTAACAAGGTTCTCCCACTTGTTTACATACTCAGTCACCACCCGATTGATAATCTCACCACCGAGTTCCTGAGCCTGCGAACCTGTAAGAGCAAACTCCGCTACGATTTCACTCAAATCAACGTGTATCGGAATCATTGTCGTCGTTATATATTATTCCACTTCCATCGTAATTAGGACGCTGCATGTCTATTAGATGAGTTCTCCGTCCCACACCCTGTATCGGCATCTTGAGGATTTGAAACTGTCCGCTCTTCTTATCCTTACCTAACGAGGCTCGGATTTCGTGAGGCATATCGATGATATGGTATTCCACCCTGTGTTTGTACAGGACTGAAACACCTGTCTCTGGAGGAACGTTCCCAGGAGCAAATCTCAAGCAATACGGGTTCTCAGGAACTATCTCATAGACTGATGGGTCTAACTTGATTAACGGGGACTCGGAATCCTTAAAGGTGTACACTGCCACGATACCATCTTCTATTGGGGCATAAGAGAGAAAGACGGCAACCTCGTCACCTATCATCTCCCTCGCTACCAACATTTCCGTAAACGAAGCATATTCGTCCTCTACCGTCACTCTATCAAAGTAGGAGAGGAAGTCTTTATCTTCATCCCGAACGGTTATCGCAGCCGTACCCATCAATTCCGGAGCCCATTGAACGTACTGTGTATTCCTGTTCAGACCTGTTACAAGTGCTTTGGTTCTCCTCGGATTTACGAAGAAGTATCCAAAGCCGTGACAGTTCTGACAATCAGGTAACGGACTGCCCGAGTTCCCCTGACACGGACAGCGTATCGCCTTTTCACAGATTATATCATAGCCGTGCGCCCAAATGACTGAATTAAAATCATTCGGGCGAAAACTCACTTGAGGCTGTCCATATAAGGACTGCTCGGGAGCCTCTGATATAGGTCTTTGTCCTGCCATTATACTACTACCATTTTAATTTCATCGTAGATAAGTTTAATCCTCTTCACGGTTTCAGCAATCTCCTTCTGATACTGTATGATACGAGCACCATAACCAGCGTTGGTCGCTGATGATGTTGAACTGATTGATTGGCTCAACCCGTCAACCCCTATCGACTGGGCAGCGATACCAGCACCCAATATCAAGTCACCAGCAATTCCAAGTGGTCCGAACGTAGCTAATTTCCCCGTCAGATTGATTAAGTCCATAGGCATATGGTCGAGGTCGAAGCCTGTAATATACTGGAAATCCCAATAATCCGGAATCATCCTGAAGTGCTGACTTCCCAATTGGGTTGTCAGACCACTCAAGATGACTTCAGCATTAGCAGTAGCAACAGCCGAACCCGTAGGAACGATTGAAACTCTTCGCTTATATAGACCATAACTGTTCTGGTGAGTTGTCAGCCATTGTGTCGGATAGGAAATTTGCTCAAGATTGTTGAACCGTCCCGTCAACGATATCGGTTTGTTGACGGGATAGTTCGTGAACAGAATAGGGAAACTCTGCCAATAGTCGGCTCGGTAAAATGTCAACTTCTCTTGGTCAATGAACTGGCGCATCAGTTTCAGGTTGAAGAAGTTCTCAACCTCTCTTTGAGCAGCCTGTATATAGAACCGCATACTTTCACTGCTGAAAGAAGTCCCGTCGTCTCCCTGTATGGTTATCCCGTACAGGTACAAAGAAAAAATCTCCGTGGGATTAAATATCATCCCCGTGTTCTTTCTATACTTCATTGTCAAAACAAGTTGTCCCATCTCGCATTACTCTTTAGAAGCGTTTACCAAAAATTCGATGATTTCGGCTTTGGTCTTTTCAGCGATAGCGGTCATGTCAATACCACCCTCCTGACCGAAAGCAATCAGTTCATCTTTCTTCATTGCACCCAGTTCCTTGCGGAGAGCAGCCTCTTCCTCTTCAGGAGTAGGGGTTCCCTCACCACCTTCGCCACCTGTTACTTCGGGGTCAGCGTCTCCCTGAGTTTCCTCGCCTGTGCCCTCTGTTGGGTTCTCTACGATAGTTTCAGGTGCAGGGGGTGTAACTGTCTCGGCTGGGGGAACGGTTCCCGCAGCGAGTTGAATACGAGCCTCGTGTTCACGATTGTATTCATTCTTCCAGTTTTCAACCTCTTGCTCGAGTTCCTCAATCTTCTTTTTGTTCGCTGTGTTGACATTTGTCAGGCGAGCAATTTCTTTCTTGTACCACTCTTCACGGTCTTTGAAGTCTGACTTCATTTGAACCTCTTTCGGGGTTTCAAATACAGGCTGTTTGCCGTGCTCGTACAGGTCGGGGATTCCTAACTTGAGGACTTCCTTACCAAAGTCGTCTTCGACCTCAGCAACACAATTCACGAACTTCACGTTCTTACCATTGTAATTGATGGTTTTGTTTCCCGCTTTTCTGTTAAACAGTTTCATAATTCTTTGAATTTTATTTATGATTATAAAATTAATGGGGATGGGACATACACCCCATCCCCATCATTATAACGTAATTGTCCTCGTTATTAGGTAGTCGGCAGACCAATCTTACCGATGTTGATAATACGGGCAATCTTTCCAGGCATATACTCTACCGGAGTTCCGTAGTTCAATACAGAGAATGAACGTCTCGGACCAACAATAGCGTAATCCAGTTTCATGGTTCCACCCAGTTCCAGATACTCAATCATTTCACTTCCGTTGAAGTAAACGAGAGCAGACTTGGTTCCGGCAATCCAACGGTTGCGGTCATGAACCTCTCCCGGATTAGCACCGTCCCAACCAGCAGCAAGTTCAGTTTTGCTAACTTCAAAGATAGGATAGAAATCAGCGATGCCTTTGTTAACCGGATTTGCTTCGGTACGATAGATGACATAGCAGGTTTCAGGATAAGCCGAAGAGTTCGCACCAGCAAACTTCAGAGTCACGGACTGGGCTGTGCCAACAGCCTGTTCAGCGTCGTTCAGCAGAACGGGTTCAGACTCTCCGTAACGGTTCTTTGCTGTAACAGCATAGAAGTAGTTACCAGCGTGAACAGAACCAAACATTCCCTTCGCGTCAACGGCAACAGCGACAGGAGTCGTAGAATCCTTAATAGGAGCGTTCGGAGCCTTGTCAGAAGTCTTACCACGACCCAACTTAATCGGCTGGTTGAAGTCGAAGTATTTGTCCGCTTTGATGTTCACCTTACCAAACTGAGTGGTGATGTCGTTTACCGACTGACCCATGGTTGCGCCCACAACGCCACCAGCCATACCAACGATAACACGTTTAGACTCGTGGAAGAGTTTCACGTAGTTATTGAATACGACAGGAGAAGAAACGATACGGTCGATGATACCGTTTCGGTCGTTTACAACTGCCTGAGCAGCGTCCTCAACCAAAGCGTCGTTCAGAACAGAACCGTTTGCGTTCAGCACGGCAGGGTCTCCAAAGTAAGCGTCAAGAACCTGTTCAGAAGTTTTACCCAGCAAACCACCTGTGATATCGTTGATACCAGCAATGTGCTGTGCGAATACACCGTCGAACTCTTCAGGAACCTTTGCCGAGTCAGCGTCAATCACTTTCTTGTCAAGGATAGTCTGAAGCAAGATAGTCTTGTTTTCAACTTCCTTGGTGTACAGTGAACCAACGACAGTCTTAACAATCATACCCGGATGAGTAACCTGTCCAGTCACACCTGTGAACTTGACAACGATTGACTTCCGACGATATACAGAGTCGGTCTCAGTAGGAGTTTCGCCTTCCTGATTGAAGATGCCCACTTCCTGACCATACTTGTACAACTGATTGTACTGATGAACAGTATTGTCAATCTTCTGACGGTTCAACTCGTTCCAGAATACCAACTGGTCCAAACGGTTCTCAAGGTTCTTCAGCACAGAATCCAAAGATTCAGGTTTCAGACCTCCACCGCTATTCAATTGGTCGTTGTACTGCATACCAGTCAACAGACCTGCTTCCATCGCCTTCAAGATTTCCTCAGAAGACATACTTTCCAACGGATTTGTAGCCTCCGTTCCATTGTAATTGAATAAATCCATTTTCGTATATTATTTTAAAGTTTCGTACGAAATTATTTCACGAGGCGAACGTTCTTCTTGTTATACATATACAAGGCTGCGTCTTTACCTATGTCCCCACCAATCGGGTCAAGCAAATAGGCAGTTGTATTGTCGCGCAAAGACTTCTGGATTTCGGGGTCGGTTTCCTCGTCAATCGATTTAGCAATCAACTCACGAACAACCGCACGGTCTCTCGAAATGCTCAGAACTGTTTTGTTGTCCTCATCCTTAGCACCTCCACCCTGTTCAATGCTTTTCTCGATGATAGCCTTGCTCAGACCAGCACTCTTGAATTCAGGAGCCGAATTTCCGAAAGCGATAATCGCCTGTCGCATACCGTCCAAAGATTTTTCAATCTTGTCAGTAATCGGCTCAAGAGCCTTTTCTACGATAGCCGGAATAGACTTCAGCAGGTCATCCTGAGACTGATTAAACTTGCCAAGCAAGCCGTCCTCAATACTCTTGATGATGTCGTCAGAAAGTGACTTCGCAATGTCGTCCTTTTTCTTGTCGCCATCGCCACAGCCGTTACCCTTTTCGAGGTCGGAGTCGTCATCGTCTTCCCCCTCTTTCTTGTCAGGGTCTTTCTTGTCCTTGTCTTTATCCTTTTCCTTCTTCTCGTGATTTCCATCACCGTCGCCTTCGCCATGGTCATCCGGACCACTTTGAACCGACTTTTCCAATTTGATTGAGCCGGATTCAATCCAACCAGCAATCACCTCTTCTGTAAACCCACTGCCAAGCAATGATTTTACGAGGTCGTCATTTTTCTGTTCATCAGTTAATTGTACCATACTACTTTAATTTTTCGGATTAAAAATATTACAAAATTTCTTTTCCCTAAAATGAGTCATCAAATGCCCTCTTGGATAATACGGAATTTTGAATCGATGACAATCCTCTTATTCCCTATCACCTGTTCGAACATGACATCACGCTTGAGTTGGCTCTTGAGTAAATCACCAGTAGGAATGAAATCCTGAGATTGAATACCTTTCACGAAATCGATATACGAATTGAAGTTTACAGGAGTAAACGTCAGCGCAATATTATTGATAATTGCCTTCGTGATATGTTTCTCGTTCTTCGGGTCTCGCTCCAAGGCTTTCCCCTCAATAGACATTCCAGGCTTTCTGGTTGAACCGCTTTCGCGCATTTCAATACACTTGTCCCAAAAGGCTCTCGCCTCGGGAGACTCGCTCCATAACTTTCCTTTCACCCAAAATTTGTTATCGACTATTTTCCCGTCAAGCGGTTCACCAATCCAAAACCTACTTTTCAATTCTTTTGCTCGAACTGTTAAGTGGTCAAGATTGAAAAAACCATGCTTGAGGAAATAGTCTATAACGAACCCATTGGGCTCCATTGAGTCACCCTGATAATCTTTGCTGTCGTCACTCACGATACCCTCAAATATCATATTCTCGTAGCGACGGTCATCACCACGAGGATACTCGGCAGCGTCAGACTTCATGAAGTCTATCGGCAACCAGAAGTTAAAATCATTTGGGGTTTGCTTCTTCATACTTCCACTTTATAAATTTGTGACAAAGTTACAAATCATTTTAGAAAGTTACAAATATCGGGTCTCCAACATAATCGGTTCCACGCTCATTCGCTGCCATAAATTCTTCTTGAGGAGTCCGGACTTTCATGGGTCCAGTCATCAACGAATATTTCATTTCCTCGAGAATACGCATCATGTCGTTGTCGTCACCTGTAAACACTATCTCAACCTCTGTTAAGCGGTTGGTCGACGGGTCTTCACGGTAACGAGTATCATGAATAATTAGAGGCTTCACAAATTTGAGATGACCGTTTGTCCCAACTGTTACTTCCTCCGCTCCGCTGATACCTTTCATGATGGTTTCAACACACTTCATCGGGTCTCGTACGGGTACAGAAACTTTTCGTTTGTCCCCGTCCATAGATTCCGGTTCAAGCGGTTTCACGGCTTCAATATCCAAAGCCTTTTTCAGGATTGATGTAAATCCCGGAACGAATGCTTCGGGAGTGATACGTCCTTCCGATAAGGCTTTCATCAGCGGTTTGGCTTCCTCTATTTGATGTGGCTTCATCAGCATGTCAAGAACTATCTCTCCTTGGTCGAAGATAAACGGCTTCAAAGGAATCTGTCCCAAATCAATGAATTCAGCGAAACAATGTTCCGACGCATCAACCGTTACAGGCTGCAAGCAATCCACCCAAACTTGGAAATACTTAATATGCGCATCCTCCGTCTTATACTCTCCAAGGTACACAATTCCTCTTCCCTCAATTGGGTCAAGATTTGTTTCCTCTTTAAGTTCCCGAAGCGCAGCCGTCTCAAAGTCCTCTCCTGGGTCAACATGCCCTCCAGGGATACATACCTTACCAGTGGGAACAAAGTTCTCAACACGATGTAAAACGAGGACTCTACCATCCTTGTCAAAAGCAACCACATCAGCGTACTTTGTCGGTTCGCCTGTAATTGACTTCACGATGTCGAAATACACCTGTTTAGACAGTTTGCCACCACGATAAGCCTCTTCAGCCTGTTCGAGAGCGTCAATACCTTTACAGATGTCACCAACGTCGGGGTCGTTACGGTATGCCTCGAGCGATTTCAATATCTTGTTTCTTTCATTCACGGCTGACGAAACTTCCTTCTGGTGCTCTTTTAGGAATCCTCTGTACTTTTCAAATACTTCGGATTTCTTCTCCTCAGGTAAACCATCCACACCGTCAATGACAGACTTCTGAATTGAAAACTTGTCGGACAATTCCTGACCCAAAGTTTCAAGGTTCGCCAACTGACCTTTCAACTTCCGATAGTCCTCAACCTTTTCTTGGGTTGACTGAATTCCTAAAAATTTCTTCAAGTTCATAATTATCATCTTTTAGACTGTATATTCTTTATTTCCAATTGTTATCTTCGCTCGGCTCTTCCGTTCAACCTTTCGCTCATAATTCTTAGGAGGCTCGAACTGATGTGTGTCAGGGTTCCATACATATCCCTTCGGCAAGTAACGCAAGTCGCACCGACAGAACGGGTGAACAGGGTGTATCGTCGCTTTCCAATCTTTCGACTTTACACCATAGTTCGTACCGTTTGCCATGAGTTCCGAAAGCCTGAACACCCGTGGCTGGCTCCCGATACCCCCTGTTAGGTATAGCCGTATGCAATGACGACAGGCTCCAGGAAAGACATCGAAGTAAACCAACGGGTCGGGGTCTTCTTCCATCATGATTTCGGCTCTTCCGAGATTGTATATATCTTGACTTTCCGTCTCAACGATACGTCCCCAATCCCGCTGCCAGTCATTCATCTGGTTAGCAAGATTCGAAGTAATCTTCTTGACGGAACGCTTCTCGAACGTGCCTTCGAGCATCTCCTTCCGTAAAGTCGCATCAGCCTTTGCCTGCTCTTGAGCCTGTAAGTAACTGAGTTCCTCTGCGGAAATTGACGCTCGGACATCGTTCTTGATGCGGTCGGCAAATCCTTTGATATGAGTATAAGTTTTGTTGGCGGCAACCTTGTAGAACGCCATTTCCCTCGCTGTGGGCTCAAATAAGCCCATTTTAGACAGAAACGCAGTAAACTCGGAGTAAGTCATCTGAGCGGTGGCTTTCGTCCCAACAGCAGCCGAAACACGACCAAAAAGAAACGCTTGATAATGGGAAGGGAATTTAGGAATCAGTTTCACCAAGTCAACCCCTTTCTTCTTCAGGAGCGCAAGGTCTTCAGTTGTTAGGTAGTCTTTCCCCAACACCTGTGCAACCATCTTCACCACTGCAAGGTCGATGTTTGTCAAAATCTTCTTTATTTCATCTTCCGTGAATAACATTATCTTTTCTTCTTTTGTATTTCAACCATAGTTTCAACAACGTCTCCGAACAGTTTAACAGCGTTGAACGCATTCTTCCCTTTACCCTCGTATTCCTTTTGAACCTTTGGATATCTCATCGGGTCGACGTGATGATGAATTCGGGGTGATGCTGGTACTTTCATTTTCTGATTCCTAATTGTGAGTCAATAAATTCAAGAGCCTTTCCGAGAATAGGGTTCTCCATAGACTTTTCAACCATCATCGCCTGAATAGCCTCTTCCGCTGTTTTAGGTGAGTCGTTTCCTTCTTCGCCATCGACGATTTCGTTCATGCCCTCGCCACCCATCATTTTGTTGCTCTGAGCCGACTGATACACCGTGTTAAGGATAGTGTCCTTATTCGGGTCGAACTTTCTACCTGAATACTTTTCGAACATATCCTCAAGCGATACAAAGCCAGCCTCGGACTTCTTCTTATCCAGTTCAACCTGTGCTGCCTCGTCCTCGATTTCAATACCTGTAAACACGAGTTCCAAGCGGTCGTCAATTTCGCTGATGATATACTTATTCAGGATATTCTGATAGAACACCAACAGCGGAGTCAGACCTTTCTGTTTAGAGTGGTCAAGACGTTCCTTCTGTCCTTCCTGTCCAAATATACGGGCAGCGTCCTGGAATTGAAAGCCCAACTCCGATGGGTCCATACGGTACACGGCACACGCAATCACCAATAGGAACTTAATCCATTCAGTGAACTCCATGTCTCGGTTCGTCTGCTGTAAATCAATCCACTCAAGGTCTATTCCCTGAATGACGGGTATCTTGTGAGAATTGTACACGGTACTCATCGTCTGTTTCCAATCCTGACGAAACTCGTTCAGGGTTCCTTGGTCGACGTTTCCGTTCTTCACATTGATAAAGCCTTTCGGCTGACTACCTTGTTTGAAGAAGTTACCATTGTACTGCATTCCCCACAAAATCCATGTCACGATTTCAATCAGCGTTTCCAACTCCGAACAGCCGTATCCATTACGCAACACGTTGGTCGTCTTGTTACGGATACCATAACCCAACTCCCACGGATAGAAAACTACATACTCATCTGATACAGGGTGACGGATAATCTGCCCATCCCATACCATAGCATAGCGAGGCAAATAACCATGCCAGCGGAAATTCTCGAACATCTGTCTGTATCGTGGGTCGTTTGTGTCTAACTGTCGTATCAGGGCAGCGTCAACAGCACGATACTTCTTGAGGTTCATGTTCCTTGCACGAACGAGTTCAAATGTCATCTGGTCAAGCACAAGGGAGTCCCTCAATACTTTACGGGTAAACTCTTGAAAGTTGTCCTCGCATTCCCATTTGTCATTCTCTCCACCGTCTTCAAGGAAACGAACTATGTAATCGACAATCTTCTTGTCTTTTGCTGACAGTTCCTTTTCGTCAGAACCCTCCGAGCCTGGACTTCGCTTGTAACGAATTTGGTATCCTGGCTTCTGGTCGTCAACGCTGTACTTCAAAAAGTTCTGAACCTGTTCAATACGTGTGTTGATGATAGCCTTAATGATGAAGATATCGCCCATTCGGTTTAGAGTCCCAAATGCTATACCGTTGTTCGGGTCGCGATACCCCTTACCATTGAAGCCTATCTCCGACGGGTTCCAAAGGATTGATTTAATTTCCGGCTGGGGTGCTCTCCTGCCGTGCTTCTGTTGCTCAGCGATAAACGCTTGTGCCTTCATCACCTCTTCAAAATTCTCTGAGTTTAGGGACTTCTGAAGACGGTTCCTCAACGCTATCGGAGCAGCCTGAGCCATGATTTGGAGTTCCTGAAGAGACAGTCCATCAAGACCGTCTATGGGAGCCACATTATTGGCTCCCACTGAACTCCTGTTTTTTGATGAACGGTTCTTCTTACTTCCCATAATTAAATAGTTCCAGGAGTGACGTATGTTTTGGCTTCATAGGTACGACCACCGTAAATGAAACGGATAGTGAACCAAGTTACCATTTCCGGACGCAAAATACCCAAGTCTTTCACGATTTCAAACATCAGTGAATTGGAAGCCTTTGCGGTCAGCGTTTTCTTGTCTTCGCTCAACTTGCCCAAGTCAGCAGAATTTCCACGGAACTCAAGTTGTCTTTCGTCGGCAAATACCTGCACTTGATACTCTGATGTTTCCTGTTCATCAGCGTCAGCAGCGATTTTCTTGAACTTCGCAACCAGCCAAGGCAGTGATGCCTTAGAAGCAGCGTAATCGTACTGGTCTGTATATGATTTGGGAACCACAGCATAATAGGTCGCCTCGTTAAAAGCCACACCCAGTTGCAACCCGAAGATTGTACCTACTTCAGCAGGAACGCCACTTGTGAAGTCAGCAGACTCATCAATGATGAGTTCATTACCCTCGTAGCATTCTACTTTACATTCACAGGTCTTAGCAGCATTCAGCATCATCGGGATAGTTACTTCATCTCCCATTTTGAAATTCAGACCAGCCTGTACCAGACCATGATAATTTTTACCAATGAGTCCGGTCGCCATGAAGTTGTTGATAGTTGCTAACCCATCGGTCTCAACCGTAACAGCCTCCGCACCTTTCGAATAAACATATTTCTTCATCTCTTTTATGTTTTAATTCTACATTTATTAAACGATACAAATTTACAAACAAAAACGGCACTAATAAAGCATGATATCCTTATTCTTTCTTTTGGCTCTCTTTACCACGCTTTTCCAGTTCCCCCTTAACTTTCATTATAGAGTAAAGCAACTCCGCTCTCTGAGACTTCTTGATGGCTTCAAAGTTCTTATTTAAATCGTTCACAAGTCCTTTCTCCATCTTCTTAAGATTGTCGGTAGGGATATTCTTAATGTTTGACCACTTTTCATCAACCCCCTTTCGAACTTTCTCTGACAGGTATTTCTTCAGATTGACCTTTCCGCTGTTAGGGACATCCTCAAACTTGACACGGGTGTATGACTCTTTCGCTTCTTCTGAAGTTTCTTCTTTCTGACGCTGGTCATACAGTTTGTCTTCAGCCTCGTCTAATTTCTTATACTCAGCCTCATACTCGTCTTTCAACCGTGATGTCTCCGCATCGTATTTGTTAGTCTTCTCCTTCAAAGTGTTCCACAGTTCTTTGCGCTTTTTAGCAGCATCCGGATGGTCGCTTTCGTACAGTTTGTCAATCTCACTTCGAATTTCATCAGCCTCTTTGTCATACTTCTGACGAGCCTCTTCACGCTTACTGTCATACTTCTTTGAGGCTTCTTTCTTCTTTTGCTGAACCTGATAAATAGGGTCGGAAGCCTTGTCCGTCTTCTTTTCGCCTTTCTGTTCCTGGGTTTCCTCTTTAAAGGCATACTTCTTTTCACCAAATTCTTTTTGAAGTTCGTAATATTTTTCGTTGCCCTTTTGATTGACGTCCCCAGAATTTTTAAGATACCCCATCTTAGAAAGATTAGGAGAAGTCCCTCTTTTCATTCTTGCAGCATGTAAATCCCTAAAGATACGATATCTCTCAAATTTCTCTTTATCGTGAGTGATGGTAACAAGTTCTCCGTCTTCATCTAATTCCTCTTTCTCCTCAGGCTTCGCTTCTGAATTCTTTTCCTCTTTCGGCTTCTCGCCTTTCAATTCAGCAACCTCATCTTTCGCCTGTTTCAAGCGTTCTTCATATCTCTCCTTCCCGTCACGCTTGATTAAGCGTTCTTCGTTGTCTTGTAAGTAAGCCAATTTCTTACGAGCCTCACGCAAATCCTCTTTATCGGCTTCAGAAGCCTGTCCAGACGCTTCTTGTTTGGGTTCTTCTGATTTTGAATCGTTGAACTCAATCTCATACTGCATGGCTTTTCGCTTATCAAGTTGTTCAAGCGAAATAGTAATGCCATCACCATTAGGGAAGTCAATTTCTGCAATTGGCTGTTTTTCTTTTCCATAAAGACGAACTTTCTTGATTTCGCCTTCAGCATCTTTATAGGAATCAATCCCATCGAAGAAATATTCCTTGAAAGTTATTTTCTTTCCAACCAATTCTTTCTTGGCTTCTTTAATGTCCATTGACGCATACTGTTTCCCCTCAGATTTTGCCTCTGGCTTGGTGGCTTCTTTCTTGGGCTCTTCCTTCTTTTCAGGTTTCTTTTCGCCTTTGGCTTGCTTAACAGCCTCTTCAGCCATAGTCTTCTTTTCTACAAGAACCATAATCTCTTCTTGGGGAAGTTTCAACTTGCCTTCGTTGACAGCAGCGATAACCATATTGATAGCCTCAAGTTCCTTTTCAGGGTCTTTGTTAGAGGAAGTCTTTTCAGGCTTCTCTTCCTCTTTCTTTTCGGAACCGTACTTCTGCCCCACGCGATGTTTGCGTCTATTCTCAGAAGTATCAGCGTATGTACCTGAACGAGATTTTTCTAATCTTTCATTCAAAATTGATTTTTCAATTAGTATCGTCATATTCTTTACAGTTAAATTGATTACGCAAATATATTACGTTATCTTGAATAATCAAAGAGTTTCCCGAAGAAAACTCCTAAATTATTCCCAAGACTCAGGGAGAAGTGACTCTTTCCCGAGTTCTTTAGCACGCTTTTTAATCCACCGTCTCGCTGCGGCAGGGTCTTTCGCCCGACCAACACTACGAATGGCGTCTTTCAAATCCTGAGTGTTACGAATA
>ULXS01048078.1_pt1 | contig 15808 bp, 17 predicted proteins | sample 1961421 | NCBI WGS metagenome assembly ULXS01 (sample SAMEA4835842, study PRJEB28245) | human gut metagenome | biome: gut microbiome; material: fecal sample | place: Denmark | collected 2008
CATGGAAGCCGATTTTCCGACCACGACTAGGTGTAGCCCTTTTTTATGTGCCTTACAGGTACTCGTAGGCAGTATGTGTGACTATACATCTGCCAAAGAAATCTTGTACAGTACATGTTTGCATAAAGGATGACCGGAACTGACCAATGCAAACTCTTTATTTTTTACCATACCTATCTTCTGCATCACACGCTCCGAACGCTTGTTGGGGAGTGAGGTGAAGGAATAGAAATGCCTGGTCTTCTTTCTTTTCTACTGCATACAGTCCATATCCTCTGGATGCGAATTCTTTCTGGATACGATTATAGAAATCGAGGGTTTCCTGATAGGACAGTTTGTTGAGGAAGAACTCCATTACTTTGTCATCGCTGTTCAGCCGGGCAAAAACGAGGATGTCTTCTTCTTTCCAGTCGCGCAGAATCAGGCGTGGGGTTTCAATGTATTGTTTGGGAGATGTTTTCATATCGTTTTTACAGACTAATTCTTTATAGATGAATACAAAGTTACTGCAATTTGTCATATTATGAAACTTCTTGGCTATCTTTGCGGCCGGTATAAGAAATTTCTGTATGCAAAATTTGGTAAAGAAGGAATATCGGATTCCTTTTATTTTGGTTACTTCCCTGTTCTTTCTATGGGGATTTGCACATGCCATACTGGATGTGCTGAACAAACACTTTCAAGATGTGCTGGTTATTACACGTGCCCATTCGGCATGGGTGCAAGTGATGTTTTATCTGGGATACTTCGTGATGGCAATCCCTGCGGGACTGTTTATCAACAAATATGGCTACCGTAAAGGGGTAGTTTTCGGTTTGCTGCTTTACGGGATAGGTTCTCTGCTTTTCATTCCCGGAGAATACTGGATGTCCTTTAATTTCTTTCTTTTCTCTCTGTTTGTCATAGCCTGTGGACTGGTGTTTCTGGAAACAGCCGCTAATCCTTACATGACGGAACTCGGTGAACGTGAAACGGCTGCCAGCCGCCTTAATCTGGCACAGTCATTCAATGGCTTGGGGTGTATATGCGGGCCGCTTATCGGTGGGTTGTTACTGTTCTCGGAAGGAGGTGAAAGCAATATATCCTTGCCCTACACGCTGATGGGAATTATAGTGTTGATGGTGGCACTGGTGTTCTATAAAATCCGTCTGCCGGAGATTGTGCATGGAGAAGATGAGGAAGAAGTGGGCGAGGGCGGAGCACGCGGGCTTTGGTCGCACAAGCTGTTTATTTTCGGTATTGTCAGCCTGTTCTGTTATGAGATAGCAGAGATTTCAATCAACAGTTTCTTTATTAATTATGTGGTGGATGATGGTTGGATGAATGCCCGTGATGCTTCTGTGGTGCTTTCGTTCGGCGGTTTGGGATTGTTTATGTGCGGTCGTTTTGCCGGGAGTTGGATTATGCGGTATATCCGGGCGGAGAAGGTGTTGTTTCTTTGTGCGGTGGGTACGGTGATTACTACGGCTTTGGTGGTGCTTGATTTGGGAGTTTTATCATTGGTAGCCCTGTTCATGGGATATGCTTTTGAAGCTATTATGTTTCCCACCATCTTTGCACTTTCACTGAGAGGATTGGGGAATTATACCAAGCGTGCATCTTCCTATCTGATGATGTCCCCCATCGGAGGAGCGGTAGGACCGCTCATGATGGGGTATGTGGCCGACCAGACGAATATGTCTTTCTCTTTTATCGTTCCGTTGCTTTCGTTCGTCGTGGTGCTGCTCTATGCGTGGAAAGTGAAACAGCGTTCGCTCTGCTAATATCCGAATCTCTCTGTAGCTTTTTCCATCTGTTCGATGATGGCGACTCCGAAGGGACAGTTCGTTTCGCATTGTCCGCATTGGATGCACTCTGAGGCGTGGTGTGTGAGGACTTTGTAGTGTTCACGCACAGTTTCGGGTATCTCGTTCTGGGCAATGGTCAGGTTGTAGTACTTGTTCACGCTTGCTATGTCGATGCCTACGGAACAGGGAGCGCAATGTCCGCAATACATGCAATGGCCTTTCCAGGTGAACTTTTCCATGCTTGCCATGACGGCGGTGTAGTCTCTTTCTTCTTTGCTGGTGGTGCACCAGTCGATGGCTGCCTGCATCTCATCACAACTTCTGCACCCCACCATGATGGAGGCAACAGCCGGACGGGTCAGTGCATATTCGATGCATTGCACCGGAGTCATAGCTTTGCCAAAGGGTGAGTTGGTTTCACTTAGCAAATCTCCACCGCCATATACTTTCATCACATCGAGACCTACGCCTTTCTCTTCGCACAGTTCGTAGAGTCTTTCCCGTTCCGGGTCTATGTTTTGCAGGGAGTGGGCATAGTTTTCATCGGCCCATAAGTCATCTACATTTTCAGTGGGCGGTTGTAGGTCGTAGCAAGGATTGATGGAGAACATCAGCACTTCAATCAGTCCGCTTTCCACAGCCATACGTGCAACGGTGGGGTTGTGGCTGCTCAGTTCGATGTGGCGGATTCTGCCTTCTTCTTTCAGACGCAAGGCCAGCCGGATGACGGGACCGTTGAATACCTCATGAAAGTCTTCTTCACTGTCCACGTAGTGTATCATGCCGATATCCAGATAGTCGGTATTGAGACGTGTCAACTGGTCTTCGAAGGAGGCGATTGCTTTGTCAATGTCACGTGTACGCAGATACTGGTCGTTTTCCCAGGTGGTGCACAGATGTCCTTGGATGATAAATTGCTCACGGCGGCCTGTCAACGCTTTGCCGATGTTGCTGCGTAAATCGGGGTTGGAGGCATACATATCAATAAAGTTGATTCCTTTACTGATGGCGAAATCCATTTCTGCACATGTCTGTTCTTCTGTTTTGCCAACGAACCCTTCGCATCCTAATGCGATGGCGCTGACTGACAAACCGGTGTTTCCTAATGTTCTGTATTCCATGATGTTTTTCTATGTCTTAATAAGTTTTGCGAAGTTACTAATAATTTCGGTTCTTCCATCGCCTAAACCTTTCTAAACCCTCTGTCAATACCTGACGCGGACAGGCTATATTGATACGTACAAAGCCTTCTCCGGCATCTCCGTACATGCTGCCTTCGTTCAGCCAGAGCTTTTCTTGTTCCAATAGCGAGGTCACTATATTTTCAGAAGTACGTTTTAATGCAGAACAATCCACCCATACCAGATAAGTACCTTCCAGCTTCGTTACGGGAAACTCCGGCAGATATTCGGCGAAGAAACTCTTCAGGTAGTTATAGTTATCGAACAAGTACCTTTTCAGTTCTTCCAACCATTCTTCCCCTTCATTATAGGCGGCTATCAAAGCTTCCACTCCGAATGGATTTACATCGCAGACTTCGTTTATATTGATGGCTTTGTCTATCTTTTTGCGTACTTCGGCATCAGCGGACACAATGTTTGCAATCTGAGCTCCTGCCAGGTTGAACGCCTTGCTGGGTGAAATGCAAGTGACGGAATTAATCAGGAATTCCTGAGATATGGAGGCGAAAGGCGTATAGGTATATCCCGGAAAAACCAGTTCACAATGAATTTCATCCGCTACTACCGTTACATGATTCCGGAGGCAAATCTCACCGATACGTACCAGTTCTTCCCGGCTCCATACTCTTCCGGCAGGATTGTGAGGGTTACACAACAGTAAGAGTCTGACGTTTGTATCGGCAGCCTTTTTCTCAAAATCATCGAAATCAATCAATCCGGTAAGTTTCGTTTTCATAAATCAGCGGATTGGAAACGATTTCACATCCGTTGTTTCGTATGGACGAAAAGAAGCAATTATACACCGGAGTCTGTACCAGGACTTTGTCGCCGGGGTTGGTCAGGGCTTTTATGATTGCCGACAGTGCCGGTACTACTCCGGAGGTATAGATAATCCACTCTTTTTCTATTCTCCAGTCGTGGCGTCTTTTGAACCAGTTGATCGTTGCATTGTAGTAAGCATCGGGCACACGGACGTATCCGAAGATGCCATGCTCCACCCGCCTTTTCAATGCTTCCGTCACGGCGGGTGCTGTGCGGAAATCCATATCGGCTACCCACATCGGCAATACATCCGGGTTCGCGGCAGAATCCCATTTATAGGAATTCGTGCCCCGGCGTGGAATGATTTCATCAAAGTTGTGCTGCATATTGCATCTCTTCTTGCGTTTCGTCAAAACAGGTCCGGTCGTCCCAAAGTTTCAGTTTGCAGTTGCCGGGGGCCTTGATGTTCTCATCTATGATGACGGCTCCGTAACTTTCGGCCGTGATGCTTCCCGTGCGTGGGTTCTTTATGCTGTGAACCGGGCCTTTGATGGTGGCCTGGAGACTGCTGTATTCAAATGCAAGGTCGGCATTGTCGGCCATTGTGCAGTTTTCCATAATCAGGTCGCGGGCATAACAGAGCGGTTGCGTGCCTGAAATCTTGCAGTTCACCAGACGCAGGTTTCTGGAATGCCAGCCCAGGTATTCGCCGTTCAGTTCGGAATCGTATACCGTTACGTTTTCCGTATTCCAGAAAGCGTCTTTGGAGTTGATAATGGCATTGCGGATTTCTACGTTCTTGCAATACTGGAATGAGTAGTTGCCGTTCTGGCTGTAATTTTCGATGCGTATGTTCTCACCGTGTATGAACAGGTAATCGGCTTTGTCTATCTGTACGTTCCTGAGTTCTACATTGCGGCAGAACCAAAGGGTTTCCAACGCATTGGGAAGCTGCACGTTTTCCAGCTTTATCCCGTCCATTTCGCGGAACATTTTCGGTGCTTCTACTACGGTATCCGTCATTTGTACATTCTGCGAGTACCAGAGTGCGGCACGGGCACCTTCTGTAAAGAAACAGTTCTTTATTGTGAAGCCATTGTTATGCCAGTACGGGTATTTCCCTTCGAAGCGGCAGTTCACTGCCACGATGTTGCTACATTCTTTTAATGCGGACTCACCTGCATGGATGGTTACATTTTCCAGTTGGAGGTCGTGAGTTGCAAACAGGGGGCGTTCGCCTCCGAATTCTTTGTTTTTGATAATTTCCATAATTTCTTTGTTTTTATTGTAGTTCGAATGTTACGGTTACACTGCCCGACCCAAGAGCGGATGCCAGTCCCGAAGGGTTATTTACATGCCCCAGGCGAGTGTAGCTGTAGGATGTTGAAAAAGTCTCATAGAAAAGTACCAGACAGGAGCCACCGTAAAGCATTAGGTCGCCCGTGCGGATGGTTCCCGGCTTGGAAGATGCGGTAGGCAGGTTTCCCGATAGGTAGAAGTACTTTTCGTTGCCGTTCAGTTCGGACATGTTTATGGTCATAGGCAGTAATGCCTTGAAGGCTGTTGCCGCCGCATTGTTTTCCAGTGTGGCACTGAATGAGGCGGAGCCGGCTGTTATTTTAAGATTGTTGCTCATAGGATTATCGTCATCATCGTCATTGCCGGGATTAACCGGAGGCTCGTCGTCGTCCGTACTTCCCGGAGGTATCTGTTGCCCTGTTTCGGGTATAGGAGCATCGTCGCTGCATGATGTGCCCCAAACGGACAATGTCAACGTCATAAAAATGAGTACTAAATAATATTTCATAATCTTCACGGTATTATTTCAGGTATTCCTTAAAGAAAGAATCCAGCTTGTCGAAAGGGATGAGGCTGACCCGGTCGTAAAGGTCCACATGGCCTGCACCGGGCACGATGTATAATTCTTTGGGTTCGGCAGCCTTGCTGTAGGCGTCTTCGCTGAATTCGAGCGAGTGTGCATTCTCTCCGGCGATGAAGAGCATGGGGCGCGGCGAGATGGTCTCGATATCGACAAACGGATAGAAGTTCATGAACTTCGTGTTGCTTGCCAGGGTGGGGTGCGTGGTGGTCAGGGACGTTGCACCTTCGGGGGTGAATTCTCCGCGTCCGGTACGGTAGAATTCATAAAACTCGCGTTCAATCGGAGAGGAGTTAGGCGTCAGTTCGTGTACGGTGCCGCCAGTGTATTTCGTTTCTCCACCCAGAAATTCTACATAGCGTTGTTCGGCGGCTTCGGCAATGATTTGTTTCCTTTGTTCCAGGGTCAGTGCGTGTTTCAGTCCGTTGCGGCTTGCCGTACCCATATTATACATGCTGATGGTTGCAATGGCTTTCAGGCGAGGATCGATTTTTGCCGCACTGATGGCGAAACTTCCACTGCCGCAGATACCGATTACGCCGATACGGTTGCGGTTGACGAACGGGCGTGTGCCGAGGAAATCGACTGCTGCGCTGAAGTCTTCCGCATAAATCTCCGGGGAGACGCTGTTGCGTGGTTCTCCTTCACTTCCTCCCCAGAAGGACAGGTCGATGGCGAGGGTGACGAAACCGCGTTCGGCCATCTTGGTGGCATAGAGGTTTGCACTTTGTTCTTTGACTGCTCCCATCGGGTGCCCGACGATGATTGCAGGATACGTTTCTCCTGCTTTCATATCTTTGGGCAGGAAAAGGTTTCCGGCCACTTTCATTTTGTACTGGTTGGAGAAGGATACTTTCTCCATGTTGACAAGAGTACTTTTATAAAAGTTGTCCGCATCTGTTTGTGCGAGGGAGAGGCTTGTTCCGAGTGTCACTAAAAATGACGCTGCTACTGATAGTATTCGTTTCATATACGCTTTGTTTTTGGTGATTAAATTGATTCTCTGTTTTCTACAATGCAAATGTACGGCGAAGTCAGCATACTGTTTGTAGACAGATTACGGACATGATAACCCGAATTACAGATTATCTTATTACCCTTCACAAACATTGTGGATTGTATGTCCGTTTTTGAAGGGGATTCTTTTAAATAATGAACTTATGAATGCGGAAAATGAAGAGAAAGATGTAGGCGCAATGATGGAATTGTCGCTTTACAGACAGAATGTGATTGAAGAGTTGAAGCGTGAACTTGAGAGATTGTGTTGGAGATTAGAGGAAGAATGGTTACCTTTGTATCGAAAATCAATAGAAAGGAATTATCTTTGTTCCACGTAACTAAAAAAGATTAGATTATGAAAGTAGGAGATAAAGTTCTTATTTCTCCTGACCTGACAAGGTTGGCAGAATGGATTCCCGCCAGAGTGATAGAAGTAGAAAACAACCCTTTTGTAGGAGTGGTTATTTCTGCTGAAACGTTGGACGGTGACGTATTCTTTGGACAGCAAGACTTGTTTAAACCTCAAACCGAAGAAGTATGTTTGCCATAAGCTTTGATATGACCATTTCCGAACTCGAAAGGCATTACGGAACTCCCTACAACCGTGCTTACTTTGAAATAAAGGAGGTATTGAGAAAGAACGGTTTCAACTGGATACAAGGTAGCACTTATCTCACTCAAGACGGAAATTTAGGAGACCTTTACAAGGCCATCAATGCTCTATCCCGGATAGACTGGTTCAGAAAATCCGTACGGGATATCAGAGGCTATAAAGTAGAAGACTGGTCGGACTTTACGGACATTGTGAGGAACGGATGATTTGTTCCGTTCATCTTCTCCCGGCGGATATGTTATCCGCCGTTTTTAGTATCAAGATTCTCAGAACAACGAATACTATGCTGACCGCAAGAAACAGCAAAGAACCGATTACGGAATAGCGTGTATCAAAGAAAGTGATAAATGCTCCGCAGGCTGCTGCCCCCACCGTCGTACCCAGATTGGCAGATAATAGGAATAAACCGTTAGCGAAATCCGGAGCTTCGGGAGCAGCTTCGGTTATCATATACTGCATGGTATTTTGCCCGTATCCTGCCAGGACACCCAGAATCAGAATAATAACAGTCATAGCCGCAAGCCATTCCCCTAAAATGAATATACATATATAAAAGGTGAATAGTGCGAACGGAATGAATATCATGCTGCGTATCGGGTTGGTGGCTAACTGTTTTCCTGCAATGACGTTTCCGATAATATTGGCAAGCCCGTATATCATCAGCAAGATGCTGATGGCACTATAAGAAACTTCCGTAACCGTTCTCAGATAATCAGACATATAACTGAAGAATCCGAATAAAGCACCGTTTATCAGGGTGACAGCCATAATGGAATACCAGATAATCTTCTTTTTCAGCACATTGAGTTGCGCACCGTAAGATAGCTTTTCTTTCACAGGCATGGAGGGCACGAACAGAAGGGTGGCTATAAATGCTCGGCTATCAGGGGGAGGATTCCAATCACTCCCATTTCCGTATTGATGATTCCGAAGACTCCTGCGGTAAGGATGAATACGAGCAAAGCACCCGAATCGGGTTTCAATTTATTAGTCTGTCTCATAAATTATATGGTTCTTTGATACATTGATTTCTATACTGCAAAGTACGGAAGAACTCATACAAATCTTGGTAGACAAATTACGGGAGTGATAACCCGAATTACAGATTGTGGGATGCTGGAGAATAAATTGATAGCTATTGCACCTTTTGCCTGAAAATAAAAGCGCAAACAGACTATGGAAACACATCGTTTCAGTCTGTTTACGCTTCTCTGTGAGAACTCAATGGTTCTATTATGATTTCAATTAACGGATAAAGTTTGTCCGTACCAAAGGTTCTGCTTCAGGGTGTTGCTGCCCGTCAGCCGTATTCTTCAATAACCAGGCCATATTTTTGCCTAACATTCGCATAGTCTGTAATCCTTCCGCATCTTGCAGGACATCGCCCGGCATCATTCCATGAATAATATTCCAATATTGGGAAGAAACGACAGGCATATGGTTTATTGTGAAATACTTATTCAATCTGTCAAGAGTAGCACTGGCTCCACCTCTCCGGCAAACAGCTATTGCCGTAGCCGGTTTGTACTCCATCAACTCCGAGCTTGAATAGAAAAGACGGTCTAACAGGGCGCACAGCGAACCATTGGGACCGGCGTAATAGGTCGGTGAGCCTACTACCAGTCCATCAATACCTTCTTCCAGTTTTTGGCGGATGTTGTTGTACAACTCGTCTTTAAAAATACACCGTCCCAGTTCACTACAGCGGTTGCAGGCTATGCAACCTTGTACGGCTTTTGTTCCGATAGAAATGATTTCTGTTTCTACTCCGTTTTCATTCAATGCCTTTGCTACCTCCGATAAAGCCAAATGTGTATTCCCGTTTTTCCGGGGACTTCCATTTATCAGTAATACTTTCATCTTTTTTCTTCTTGATATTAATTATATTCGTCAGACTCTGAACCGTATATTCATATTAAAAACATTGGCATGACTTATAAGGTTCGCCCATCCATCAATCAACGATAAGATTTATCGAAGATTCCTGCACAATCTTCATCCGTCATTTCGCAAGGATTGGCAAGGAATAATCCTCCCTGCATGGAGCGGGCACCTCGGGCAAGCGTCATGGATTCCTCTTTCTTGAACCCGTAATCGCTCATCTTCAAATCGGCTACACCGCAGTCCTCTTGCAATTTGACAAGTGCCGTGATGAAATCTTCCGGCTTGTCGGTATTTTCAATGCCCATTACTTTTGCCATTTTGATGAACTGTTCGTCGCAGGCATGACGTTCGATGAAGAACTCATAGAAAGCTTTGGAAATCATAATCAGCCCTGCACCGTGAGGAAGATTATGATGATAGGCACTCATGGAGTGTTCCATGGAATGTTCGGCCGTGGTGCTTGTCAGTTGCATGGTGATGCCTGCCATTGTGCTGCCATAGGCGACGCGTTCTCTTGCTTCCATATCATTTCCGTCTTTCACTGCACGCGGAAGGTATTTCGTAATATTCTCGATGGCGGACAATGCAATCGCTTCGCTCAGAATATTTACACCGTTGCTTATCATTACCTCTGTGTTGTGGAACAAAGCATCAAATCCCTGGTATGCCGTGTATTTGGCGGGAACGGTTCGCATCAGTTCCGGGTCTACGATGGCAAGAACGGGAGTTAGTTCTGGTGCGCCGAAACCGATTTTCTCATTCGTGTCGGGATTGGAGATAACGCCCCAGCAGTTGATTTCGGAGCCTGTTCCTGAAGTTGTGGCAATGGTAACTATGGGCAATCCCGGATTTTTCAGTGGCATTGCTTTGCCGGTGCCGCCAAAAACATAATCCCATAAGTCACCCGGATTCGTTGCCATTGCCGCTATGGCGACTGATGCATCGAGTACGGCACCTCCTCCGAGAGCCAGAATAAAATCGCAGGCATTTTCTTTGGCAAAAGCGGCACCTTCCATGATGACGCTTTTATATGGGTTCTCCATAATCTTGTCGAAGATGGTATACTCGATGCCGGCTTTTTCCAATTGCTCGATTGTACGGCCGAGCGAACCGTTTACTTTGGTTGATTTGCCGTTTGAAATCAAAAGCAGGGCTTTCTTGCCGGGCATTGTCTGCTTGTGCAGATTGTTCAGTTCGCCTGCACCGAATAAGATGCGGGTAGGGTTGTAAAAAGAAAAATTCATTCTTGTATTCATACGTCTTCCAGTTATTTAATTTGTAATCGTTTTGATAGTTTTCCATAGGGAACTATCGGATGCTGCAAAAGTAGCTGTCTTCATGCTATTGCAGGATACCCGGATTACAGATTTCATAACCCCAATTACAGATACCTGATTTCTCAATTGAAATAATTCTTATCTTTGTTGCGGTTCAAATACTTATGAATATGGATAGAGTTATAAAATTAGATAATGTAGATCACTATAACAGTCTCTACGGACTGGAAACCCTGCATCCTCTGGTGAGTGTGGTGGATCTTACCAAAGCAACCAAATCGGTCAATCATATCCAAATGACTTATGGTCTCTATGCACTCTTTCTGAAAGGAGCTAAGAACTGTGATATCAAGTATGGTCGCCAGCATTATGACTATCAGGAAGGAACCATCGTTTGCTTTGCTCCCGGTCAGACTACCGGAGTAGAGATGCTGAATGATGTAGTGCAGCAAGAAGTGTACGGTGTCCTCTTTCATCCTGACCTGATTCGCGGAACCTCCCTCGGAAAGACAATAAAGGATTATACTTTCTTCTCTTATTCAGTAAGCGAGGCTTTGCACCTGTCCGATCAGGAAAAAGAAACTGTGATGGATTGCCTGAAAAAAATCAGCATCGAGCTGGAGCATCCTATCGATAAGCATAGTAAAGCATTGATTGCTATGAATATCGAGCTTCTACTCAATTACTGTATGCGGTTCTATGATCGCCAGTTCATCACCCGGAGCGGCGTCAATAAAGACTCTCTTACCAAGTTTGAGCAACTTCTGGATGAATATTTCAGAAGCAATCTTCCTGTGCAGGATGGCTTGCCGTCCGTGAAATACTTTGCGGATAAAATCTATCTCTCGCCCAATTATTTCGGTGATATGATTAAGAAAGAAACAGGTATGACGCCTCAGGAACATATTCAGATGAAAGTGATCGAACTGGCTAAAGAACATATCGTTGAAACGGACGAGACAATCAGCGAGATTGCTTACACTTTGGGGTTTCAATATCCGCAACACCTCAGCCGCCTGTTCAAAAAACGTGTCGGCTGTACGCCCAATGAATATAGACTGCAAAATGTACAGTTTTGAAAAAGGATATATTGAACATAGAGACCGTACACCAGTGCAATTGCTGTTTGGGAAATAAGACCTTACATCCGTTGGTGAGCGCCATTGACTTATCTAAAGCCAATGTGATGCAGCGTACTATCAAGTTCGATTTCTACACCATCTTACTGTTGGAATGCGAATGTGAGGATTTTATTTACGGCCGTAAGTATTACGACTATTCCAACGCAACAATGATTTTCCTGACTCCGGGACAATCCGTCAATATCAACGAAGGAAAGGCATTTCCCCGAAAGGGCTGGTTGTTGGCTTTTCATCCCGACTTGCTTTGCAGCACTTCATTGGGGCGGAACATTAAGAATTACTCTTTCTTTTCTTATCATCTGAATGAAGCGTTGCACCTTTCCTTGCGCGAAAAGGACAAGGCCATCGAATGTTTCTGCAATATTGAGAAGGAATTGCAACATGCAATAGATTGTCATAGTAAGACCTTGATTTCAAGATATATAGAACTTCTGTTGGATTATTGTTCCCGTTTCTATGACCGTCAGTTTATCACTCGGAATGAAGTCAATAAGGCGATATTGAACAAGATGGATATTGCGTTGGATGACTATATCCAGTCCGGACAATTGAAAAACGGTGTATTACCCTCAGCTAAATACTGCGCAGATATACTCCATTTATCTCCCCGTTATTTCAGTGATTTATTGAAGTTTGAAACGGGGAAGAATCTGGATGAATACTTCCAGTTGAAAAGGCTGGAAGTTGCTAAGGAGATGCTATTAGGCAAAGGTTATACGGTAAGTTCGGTTGCTGAAAAATTGTGCTATCCAAGCGTACAATATTTCAGCAACCTGTTCAGAAAACTGGTAGGGGTATCTCCCTGCGAATATAGATTGTCACAAAACTAAGTGCTTTTGACATTCTGGGATACCCACATTCCTATATCCTGCTTACTGAGTGCCGCCGCCATCAGGTCGGGGAACTTATCGGGCGTACAAGCAAAGGTAGGTACACCGATATTTGCCAGAAATTCTGCATGATTTTTGTCATAAGAAGGAGCACCGTCATCATTCAGGGCGGGCAATACGATAAGTTGCACGCCACTATTCACCAGTGATACAAACTTCTTTCGCATCTCTCTCGGATCGCCCCCTTCGTACAAGTCGGTCACCAGTACCAGCACCGTATCTTGCGGACGGGTGATTACTCCCTGGCAATAGGTCAGGGCGCGGGTGATATCCGTACCGCCACCCAACTGTACACCGAAGAGTAAGTCTACCGGGTCTTGCAAGTCATCGGTAAGGTCTACCACAGCCGTATCAAATACCACCATCCGCGTGTTCACAGCCGGAATGGAAGCCAGTACAGATCCGAATATTCCGGAGTAAATGACGGATGTCCCCATTGAACCGCTCTGGTCCAGACAGAGAATGATATCTTTCATCGCTTTCCGTTTTCTGCCGTAACCGATGCGAACTTCCGGGATGATAGTCTTGTATTCCGGTTGGTAGTTTTTCAAATTCTTGGTGATGGTGGTCTTCCAGTCTATCTCGTTATAACGTGGATTTCTCCGCCGTGCAGAACGGTTGAGCGCTCCCGTCACAGCCTGTTGGGTAGGAGCGGAGAGCTTGCGTAGCAGTTCGTCCACCACTTTGCGGACTACCTGCCGTGCCATTTCCTTATTCTTTTCAGGAATAACCCGACTGAGTGACATCAGTGTAGCCACAAGATGCACATCCGGCACTACCGTTTCAAGCATTTCCTTTTCCGTCAACAGTGAGGTGATATTCAGCCGTTTGATGGCATCGCGCTGAATGACCTGTACCACAGTCTGCGGAAAGAACTCACGGATATCTCCCAGCCAGCGGCTTACTTTTGGGGCGGATGATCCGAGTCCTCCGCGGCGGTCGCTGTCATATACGGCTTCCAATGACTGGTCGATGCGTTGCTCTTCCGGTGTCAGTGTGATACCCGTTCCGTCGGCTTCGTTTCCGCCCAGTATCAGGCGCCACCTTTTCAGATATTCTTCTTCCATTGTTTTCTCTTTACTTCGTTTCAAATCCTAATAACCGGTGAATCAAGGGAATCACCCTCATAGCTTCCTCTTCATTGTGTGAAGTTGCTGAGGCTGTTGCAGTCTGTATGCCGCCTGCACCGCCCGCCTTGGCTTTCTCACCCAACTTCCGGCGTTCTGCGGGACTGAATTCGCTGAATGTGCGTTTCAGTATGGGAAGCAGTTCCATGAAGGTTTCTTTTTCTTGCGAACATACCCAGTTATTTACCAGATTCCACAAATTATCATCCAGCAACAGAATGGAACCGGAAGAACGGAGGAAACCTTCGAACCAGTAGGCCATATCTGCCGGAGCATTACCGATGGAAGAATAATAACTAAGGGTATTCTGCGCTTCTTCGGCTGAAATGTCTCCCTTGTCGTTCAGCAGTCGTGTGGCATAGCCGGACAACAGCGGATGTACATTAACGGATGTACGCACTTGGCGGATAAACTCCAGCCACATCCTGTTCAGCTCCGGATCATTGAGAGTGGAAACTGCGTAATCCGTAGACACCAGTTTGTTTAGTATGTCCGTAGCGGCTTCTTCGTCTATATTGATACAAACAAGTACTCCACCTGCAAGGATACGGGCAATCATAGCTTGGAGCATATCGCCTACCTTTGAGAAATCCAGATTGCGGACATTACCATAACGGACGATATTTACCAGATCGGGTACTGCCTCCATCATCTCGATGATATCAGTAGTAGCAGCCGAGAGGCGGTCGAGTTGCACTGTCATGGCTTCCACTAAGTCCGGTAGATTAGCTGGGATTACCCGGTCGAGCAGCCGGGTGAGTTCCGGAATATGCCGTATCTCTTTCGTCTGTTTGCGCAGAAATTTCTGCGTTGCTTCTTCCAGTGTATTTCCCCAGATAGCCTTTTCGATGATGCTTATAATCTGTTCCGGCTTGTGGTAGAGTGTCCATTTTTCTTTGAAAGTACCTTTACCGTCAGTACCGCCCGGAATTGCCCAATCTATGTCGAGCAGGTGCAGGCGATGGAAGAAGATACTTCTATCCAGATCATTTGGTTTACGAAGGTCGAGAGTCAGCTCTTTGATTTCGGCTGTAAATGGAACGCGCAGCCGTTTTTGAGTCTTTTCCACATCTACCAGCAAGGGAACTTTGGGAACATCATCGGGAACACGCCCCAGACGGTTACTGATGATAAGTTCTTCCTTGATGATCTGCAAAAGGATATCGTCGCCAAAGCCCATGACGGTGGTGATGGCTTCATTAAACTCAGCCAGTGAAGGGGCGGGGAGATTGCGTAAAGCGGCCGTCACCTGTGCCAGACGCACAGTTTCGATGACATGGGCTACGGAGATATCCATATTCTTTTTACGGAAAAGGGAAGCAGCCTGGCTGATCCAGAGTGTACCGTCGTCCTGCGGATGATGCCAAAGATAGTGATACCAGCCCGGAGATTCTATGCCGGCTCCGTATCCGCTGCGGAAAGCAAGCCGGTCGTATGTCCAGGGAATCCAGGTACATTCTATTTTTATTTTGGGCAGTCCTTTCAGCAGTTCGTTATCTTCTTTTACTTTAGGCATATTTTCGAGGGCGGGCACATGCCAGGCACCACAGACTACGGCGATGCGTTCGAAGTTTTCTTTCTGTGCCGTGCGGATCATCTTACGCATCCAGGCTTCGCGGAGCTGGTCACGGGGAGAGGTGTGTTCGGGAAGTTCCTCCCGCAATGCGGTTACGGCCTCTTTCACAGCCTGAAATACATCGGCACTGTCTTTGCGGTGCTCAATGATAGTTTCCCACCATGACTCCCCGTCTGTGTATCCGGCCGCTTCTGCCAGATAGTCGAAAGGATCTCTGTATACGGTGGAGATAATCTCCTCCTGTTGCTCTTCGGTTGTATTATGGTGTTCCTGATTTTGCGCCATCGAATGTACCAGTGGTAAATCGAAGAAGCGTAACGGTACTTCGTTCCGCAGGGCGTAAACTATCGTCTGCCATTCCGGAGAGAATTCGGCAAATGGATAGAACACCGCATTCTGTGGCTGGTCGGGTTGATAGGCGAGTAAGGCGACGGGTGGTTCCATCTGCTCATTCAGTACGCATGGAAGCAGAGTCTCGGCTTCTGCCGGACCTTCCAACAAGATGAGATCGGGCTGAAGCTCTTGCAGGTATTCCAGTACGTTCCGGCATGAACCGGGACCGTGATGCCTTATTCCTAATAAGTGAATTGCCATTCTTTTAATCTTTTAGTTCGTATGATGGAGTGGGAGGTATCAGATCATATCCCTTGAAGCACGGTAGATATCTTTCCATCCGTCGCGGTTCTTCACT
>ULXS01048180.1_pt1 | contig 15660 bp, 10 predicted proteins | sample 1961421 | NCBI WGS metagenome assembly ULXS01 (sample SAMEA4835842, study PRJEB28245) | human gut metagenome | biome: gut microbiome; material: fecal sample | place: Denmark | collected 2008
GGCGGAAGTCGATTCGCCCTCTTCATACTGTGCCAGCGGAGCAGGAGTCTGACGGGTTGGAGCCACGTCATTGTTCAGTTCATTCTGACGTTTCAAGGCATTACTGATTTTCAGGATACGGTTTTTATTGGTGGAACCGTTCATCCCCAATTGCCACCATACGTCATTCCGCTGAATGATAAACCCGTCGACAGAAAATTCGAAGCCTTTGTTTTCCATCTCCCCGATGTTTTGTTTACCACTGACCACCCCGGTAGACGGAGCGATACTGGCATCCAGCACTAAGTCTTTCGTCCTTTTGAGATAAAAATCGAGGGTGGCGTTCAACCTGCGATCGAAAAGGCTGATATCTGCACCGATATTGTAGGAAAATTCCCGCTCCCATTTCAAATCATCGTTACCGATGGTTTGCGGAATGGCGCCGATACCATGCAAATATTCCAAGGTGTTTTCGTATTTGTACATGGTGATAGACTGGAAAGGCTCGAAATTGACTTTACCCGTATACCCCACGCTACCACGTATTTTCAACAAATTCAACTTCTCGAATTTCAGGAAATTTTCATTGTGCAGGTTCCAACCGAGCCCCCCAGACCAAAATTCCCCATACCGTTGGTTGCTTCCAAATTTAGAGGAACCGGAAAGACGGTATACAAAATCGGCATAGTAGCGATTGTTATACATATAGTTAGCATTGGCAAAGAAGCCGACTTCCGTACTGAGGTCCTGATTCCCGGAAGGTTTGTTATTGCTGTCTGTCGGATACCCGGTGGCATGACCTATGAAGTTCAAAGCATCGTCATAGAATCCAGCGGCTTTCAGAGAGGAGTTCTCACTTCTGTTCTTGCGGATTTCCGCTCCGATAATCATACTGATTAAACTGTTGTTTTCCGTCAGCTTATTGAAAGCGCCGTTGATATTCCCCGCCCAGTCCACCGAGCGGCTGTTGCTGATTTCCAAGCGTCCTTTTTTGGTGATATCCGTCTCATCTTTGAATGCTTTGGAATCGGGCGATATGTATTTTTCTCCGTTGCCTTCAGAAACGGCGATATTGAAGTTACCGGTAATGCGGAACAAATCATTGATATCCCAGCGTATGTCTGTTGTATTGGTAATGCTTTTGTTGCTATTCAATGTGAAATTACCCAATTTGGCGTCTATCATCGGATTCCAGTTGTCCCACGAGAGGTTTCTGTTGGGATTGCCGTATTCATCGTATATCCGGTCATAAGGATTTTGGTCGATCCAGTTGCGGAAGCTGCCATAGGGGGTATCTTTCGTGTCCGTTTCGTTGTAGTTGGTACGATTGGAGAAAGTCAGTTGGTTGGGCAAGTGGTATTCCAATTTGAACCCGAGAGCATACCGGCGGCGATAGTCGTCTTTCATGACTCCTTGCGTATTGTTGAAACGTCCGGACAGTTCGTAACGGATGTTGGACGCTCCTCCGTAGATGCGCAAGGAATGGTCATGGGAGAATGCCGTGCGGGCAGGCTGTGAAAGCCAGTCGCTGTCTACTCCACGGGCTACTTCTTTGTATCGTTCGTTGTATAGCTGATCGAGACGATATTGTTCTTTATCCATATCCACACTGCCCCAACGGTCCTGGGCTGGGGTATAAAGTCCGGAAAGTTTTTCATATTCCAGTTTTTCCCGGGCATTCAAGAGATCGTAATCTTTCAGGTAAGGGAATTGGACGTTACCGGTAAGGTTGTAATTGACCCGGATATTTCCCTCTGCCAGTTTTTTACGCTCGATGACGATGACACCATTGGCGGCGCGGCTTCCGTATAAAGCAGTTGCGGAGGCATCTTTAAGTACGGTGATGTTCTCGATTTCGTTCATGTCGAGGTCATATAATTCTTCCATACTGATTTCCACCCCGTCCAGCATAATGGTGGGTTGGTTCACAACACGCGTGCCGGAAGAGAAAGAACTCATACCACGTAATAAAAGTTCAGGCACGCGATTGGGATTAGAACCGAGATCACTACGCTCCACTAAGTTCAATCCCGGAGTCAGAGCGCTGATAGCTGCAATGATATTGGTATTTGAAACCGATTTCAATTGGTCGTTGGTGATGGTTTTTACTGCACCGGTGTAACTGTTTTTGGATTTGGTGAAATAGCCGTTCACCACAACTTCGTCCATCTCAGCGACTTCCTCTTCCAGGCGTACGGTCATCTCTTTATCGGTCTGGACGGGAAGCGTGACGGACTTATAACCGACGAAAGTGAAGGTCAGTTCCCGAATATCTTCCGGCAAATTCACAGTGAACAACCCATCGGCATCGGTAGCAGCACCCGTTACGGCACCGCCTCCGTCCATGGCAACAACAGTAACCCCCGGCATAGGTTGTCCGGTTTTGGCGTCGATAACATGCCCCCGTACTTTCACTACTTGCGGCACCTGAGGTGCGGCTGCAAGTGCTTTGATAATGATGGTGTTGTTTTGAATTTCATAGTCCAGCGCGTTCCCTTGCAGACAAGCCCGCATAACTTCGTGAATATCGTCACTATCAATACGAAGACTTACCATACGATTGTTTTTCACCAGCTCATTACTGTAAAGAATGTTGAAACCGCTTTGCTGTTGTATCAGCTTTAATACTTCGGTCAACTGTTTGTCCTTCAGGTTCAGCGACACTTTCGTCTGCTGTGCCTTACTCGGGATAGCCGAAGTGTTCAACACCAAGGCCAAGCTAAAGAATAACAATAGCTTCATGGTTAATCGGATTTTTTTCATAATTCAAAATGTTTAGTATTAATTCGCACACTATTTTTTAGACACTATCACCGTGTCATCGCTAATAGTAAAGGAAATATCGTAGGCTTTCTCTATCATGCGGAGAAGGGTAGAGATCTGGTCGAAACGTCCTACATTTCCGGTAAAGCGATAGCCGGCAACCTGAGGATCCCGGAAGAATATTTTCACATCATACCAACGTCCGAGTTGTTTTAATATTTCTTCCAATGTCTCGTTTTCAAAGACAAAACGCCCATGTATCCATCCTAAAGAAACTTGCGGGTCGACCGTATGAATCCGCATCCGGCCATCGTGGGTAGTATAAATACATTGTTCATCGGGACGCAACAGCGCAGTATGCGCCGATTCACGCTCCTTTATTTGTACAGAACCGGAAACAAGAGTAGTGAATATAGCCTGATCATCGGTGTATGCTTTGATATTGAATTTAGTGCCTAATACCTGGACTTCCATTCCCCCGGTCATTACGATAAAAGGTTTCAGAGAATCGAAAGCTACTTCAAAATAGGCTTCTCCTTCTAAATGAACAACTCTCTTTTCGCCCGCAAAGACCAACGGAAAATGCAACTTTGTGTTGGAATTCAGATAAACGCGACTTCCGTCTTCAAGAACGAGCTTGTATTCCCCACCCCTCGGCACGACAAGGGTCTGATACTCTTCCGTGGCAACCGAAGCCGGTTGACCGGATTTGATGGTCAGGGTGTTGTCTTTGTTATCCAATCTGACGTCAGAATCTTGTTGTGGAGAGAAGTTCCGTTCATCTTCCAGATTTACCGTTTCTCCGGATGCAAAAACCAAAAATGCCCTGGCTGAACCCGGAAGCGGTTCCGTCTGCCAAACCATGGGGATAGAAACAGAAGGAGACTGTTTCCAATACAGGTAAACGGCAGTGCTGATCATAGCTAATAACAAAACAGCAGCAGCATAACGGATTATGTTCCGGAAATAAGATCTCTTTCTTAAATACAGCCGTTTTTCCAGGCGTTCCCAAGTCCGCTCCGGATGTAACTGTCCATACAGATTTTTCTTGTCATCCAAATTTCTTCGGGATAACGAAAGATACAACACGCGATTTGCCTCTATTGTTAACCAACGGTCCAACTCCTCTTGCTCGGCTTCCGTCAATTGCCCTTTCAGGCTTTTTATTATCAGTTGTGAGATGTAAAATGGGTATTTCGAATATTTCATTTTCTTTCCGCTTTTTATGTAATACAACTAAGCGGATATGGTGGGTGAAAAAATGAAAAAAAATTGTTTAGAAAACTTCATTTCTGAAGCAAAAAGAGCAGGCAGGTGATTTCGTAAATGTAGTCTTTGAGCGTTCTGTAGGCTATTTTTTTCTGAGTTTTTACGGTATTGACAGAAATATTCAGTTCTTTGGCAATCTCATCATTGTTTTTGCCTTGTATGGCAAGAATGAAAATTCGTTTACATTTGGGCGGAAGATTTTCCTGGGTTTTAAGCAATATCCGCTCCACTTCTTCCTCTATAATGAAATATTCGAATAAAGTTTTGTCTTCTAAATCGTGCAAACTCTGCTCGTAACGTAACCTGATTTTTTGATGTTTTATATAATTCAAGACAGTATTGCGGGTCACGGAATAAAGGAAAGATTTAATGTGTATAACTGATTCCATTTCTTCCCGATGATTCCAAAGTGCACAAAAGGCTTCCTGCACAATATCTTCTGAAGCATCCAGATTATTTAAAAACCGGTTGGTAAAAAGGCACAACGAATGATACAGACCATCGAAAACGGTCTTGAAAATCAAGCTATCTCCTTGCCTGAAACGTTCCATATCCAATGTCACACCTTCCACCGAACAACTTTTTAAGAAAAACAGTGTAAATATATATTTTCCTCCGGATACCCACCAACTATTCCACAACTAAACTGAAAAATAATCCCTTCATAGCCGAAAAACAAACGAAAAACTTCGTATTTTCGCCCTTTGAAATCTATATCATATGAACGATAAACTCAAAGAGGAAATCCGGAAAACGCTGGGAATTCTGAAAAACGGAGGTGTAATTCTTTATCCGACCGATACGATCTGGGGATTGGGTTGTGACGCCACTAATCCGGAAGCTGTCAAACGGATTTATGACATCAAAAAACGGGCCGACAACAAATCGATGCTTGTATTGTTGGACGATGCAGGGAAAATAGCTTCCTATGCCGACGTCCCGGATATAGCCCTCGATTTGATCGAAGTGGCCGACAAACCGACAACTATCATCTATCCGGGTGCTAAACGTCTGGCACCCAATCTGATCGCAGAAGACGGTACGATCGGTATCCGGATTACGCGGGAAGAATTTACCCGATCTTTAATTTTCCGTTATAATAAACCCATCGTTTCGACTTCGGCCAATATCAGCGGCGAACCCTCCCCTCATTTTTTCGGGGAAATCAGTGAGGAGATCAAAAATGCAGTAGACTATATCGTAGATTACCGCCGCAACGATCATAAACCGGCAGCTCCCTCGAGTATTATCAAACTGGGAATGGGCGGGGAGATTCAAATTATCCGGAAATAATCTTTAGCTCTTGACTTTAAACATTCGACTTTAATTATGGCTTTGATTTTAAATATAGATACCTCTACTTCTGTCTGCTCGGTAGCCTTAGCCCGGGACGGAAAAATGATTGCCTTGAAAGAAAATAACGAGGGATTGAACCACTCGGTTTTATTAGGCACTTACATCGACGAAATCCTAAAAGACAATCACATGGATGCCCATTGTCTGGATGCCGTTGCGATCAGTATGGGCCCGGGATCGTATACCGGATTACGCATCGGAGTATCTATGGCGAAAGGAGTATGTTTCGGAGCAGGTAAACCTCTGATCGCCGTACCGACCTTACAAGCACTGGCCTTATCGGTATCGGAACGGATACGGGAAGAAGCGCTGTATTGCCCGATGATCGACGCCCGCCGGATGGAAGTCTATACCGCTTTTTTCGACCGTAACAACCAAAAGGTCATCGATACCAAAGCAGAAATCGTCGACGAAAATTCGTTTGCCGATTTATTGGCCGGACATAAAATTTATTTTTTCGGAAATGGCAGCGACAAAGTCAGGATGCTCCTTACCGCTCCTAATGCTCATTTTATGGGGCAAGTAGAAACCTCTGCCCGGCACATGATCCCCCTTGCAGAGGAGCTGTTCGGCCGGCAAGAATTTGTCGATGTCGCCTACTTCGAACCGTTTTATCTCAAAGATTTTATTGCCACGACTCCGAAGAAAAAAGTGATTTGATCCAATTTTCGCCGGCATATCGGGTTTTGAATTTTTCGATTATATTTTTTATAAAAATATAGGAAATCATCTGTTAAAAGTTAACTTTGTAAATTCGATTTACGATATACCGTAAATTGCAATTTTAATTTTCAAAAAACAGAATGATGAAAACAAAACTTTTTACCCTGGTATTTGCAGTCCTTGTTTTAGGGGCTTGTAAAAAAGAGATTAAGCTGGATGTTAAACAAATCCATCTGACCGACACGACCGGACAATGGGACATCAAAATCGACCGTCCTGCCTTCTCGACTACAGATGCTGAAACTGAAAAAAGCTGTGTCAAATTCAACGACGAGGTCAACGGGCTGATCAACGGTATTCATGCAGCCTTTATCGAACAAGCTAAAGAGAACATTGCCTGTTTAAATTCTGCAGGTTTCAAGCAAGCAGCTCCCTACGAACTGATCATTGAAGATTCGGTGTTCCTGGCAGACCAAAACTACATCAGTGTCCGGGTATTATCGTACGAAATGCTGGGAGGAGCCCATGGGATGACCGATTTTTATGCTATAAATTACGATGTGAAGACACAGAAATTCTTAACCAATAAAGATATCCTCAACCTGGACAAAGCAGCAGATATCAATGCCCTTTTAAAGGCTAATCTGAAAGATCCGGACAAATGCTTCACTTTCGAAGCTCCGACAGTGGATAATGTCACCTGCATCAACCTTACCCTCCACACGGTCGATTTTACTTATGCCCAATATATCCTCGGTCCTTACTCTTGTGGCCACACCATCATTTCCATTCCCAAAGAAAAGATGAAGGATATGCTGGTGATCAAATAATGGTCCGATCGGTTGAAATGGATAAAACGGTAATAACAATAATAACCGTTTTATCCGTTATTATCTAAAGTTGATTATCTTCTTCCAGCACCTTAATGTCAGTTTTTCGCCGATAACAATTTTTTCAACAATAATTCTGTTCTGGGATCGGACGGACGCCAGCAGTTGTGTGCCATCATCTTACCGTCAGGGCCGATCAACATGAAACGGGGGATTCCGGTTACGCCATATTTCCGGATGAACGAACTCTTAAATCCCTCCGGAGCAATCAAAGTTACTCCCTGAATCCGATGTTCTGCCAGGTATAGTTTCCACTTCTCTTTCTCCGTCCACCGATCCATGGAGAGAGAAACAAAAACGATCTTTTCACCCCTGTATTGTTGCTCCAATTTCTGCATATAGGGCATCTCTTGTTTACAGGGTCCACACCAGGTCGCCCAGATATCCAGATATATATACTTTCCCCGGAAAGTTTCCGAACTCACTTTTACCCCGTCCTGGTCCTCGAAAATAAAGGCACATCCTTCACCATTCAAGGTGTCGTTCTTTATTTGTTCGCCGGCTTTGCTGCAAATTTCCTGAAAGAGGATTTTTCCTTTCCTGCTTTTTATCCAGGGAGCACAACACTCCAATGTCTCCGACAGACAGAGCAATTCCCGGTTATCTACCCGCCTGCTCAACTCCCTCAATAGATACTCCTCACCAATAGAACGGTTGGGAATACATTTCGCTTTTTTCAGTAAATAGTCCGAAAGAGTAAACCGAAAACGTCCTTCTTCCTCCTGTGCCAACAGATAATTATAAATCCACACCCGCCCTTCAGAAGTTTTAAAAAAAGCCGTATCCCGGAAGGGCATCCTTCCGATAGCCCGCAATAACGTACGGGGACGCTGCCAATGCTCATAACGCATTACATTATAAGTCGCCACAATGGCTTCCCAATACATTCGGCGAAGCCGACTTTTCCATTCCCGGATAAAATCAGGTTCCTCTCCTCCCCATTGTTCCACATCCCGGATACCTTGCCGGAAAATTTCCTTCAACTTACCGATATAAGCAGGATGACTTAACCGAGCCGAATCTACTTTCAAATAATCCGGACAAAACAACACCGACATATAATTGTTTACCCAAACATTCGGTAAATCATATAACACCTTCTGCGACAAAGCCGCCAGCCGTGCGTTTCTCTTTTCGCCATCCCCGGAAAACCGGAATCCGTCCTCTTCTACCCGTACCGTCACATTTCCTCCGGGAGATAAAGAGAAAAAACAAACTTTATTATTCACTCCCAGGCAATAGAGCCGATGAGCATCGGCCTCATGTATTTCGATTCCGACCACCGTACTGTCTGCACTCCGAAGAAAAGTCTCGGAATTCTCCAATTCAGGAGTACCCACAGCGACAAAAGGTGATTTAACCCCTATTACCCGAAGGCAGGCATGCTCTCCCCGAACATAAAATGCCAGCAAGCAGAGCATATTCATAGCTAATATCATCTTACCCCACATCACTTCAGATTTAAAAAGTATGGATATAAGAATTATCGTACATCTTCGGCGACACATACAACACATCACCGGCATGTCCCGAAGCACTCTCTCCTTCACGTGGTAAAATCACTTCCGGATGAGGATCGATATTTCCACCCGAAAGCTTGGCAAAAAAACGGATTTTATATTGAGTACCGAGCTGGGTACCCAATACAACATAATTGTAGTCGATGTTTTCCTCTTTATACTTCAAATACTTCAGGAATGAAACAGTTTCTCCAGAGGGAATGGTGAATTGTTCCTTTTCTTGTCCGTGCTTCCCTGCAATATGACGTGCCCATAGTTTTCCTTCGGCCACAAAATAAAGCACTTCCTCCGTCTGACTCAAGGTAAACATCTCTGCCTTAAAAGCCTTCTCCGTCGGTAAAATCGTATCGTTCGAAATGGATATATAATCAGAACGGTTACTCAAATCCAAACGGGAAATCATGCGGATATCCGGCCGGTCTAAATCCTCCATTACAGCATAAGCTGTCTTACCCATATACAAATCCTTATTCCCCATATATAATAACCGCTTGTTGTTACGCGAACAGGTCATCTCGGTATCCGGTCCATCTTTTACTTCAAGCAGACTATTGATATAATAGGAAGTTATATAAAAACTACTGCTCAATTCATCGAAAACCAGCAGATCGTTAAAATAATCACAGTAGGCCTGTTTAGAAAGCCAATAGTCGTATCCTCCGTTCAAATTAGCCGGCAATCCGAATTTTCCACTATTATCCGACATGTTGAAAATAGAATACACTTTTCCATCGTTGAGGAAATAACTACACATCATCGTCTCGAACATCATCTGAGGTCGAGGGTGTTCGGGGACTTCATAGAATATATTTTCGTAGGTCCGGTTTATCCCGGCCCTGGAAATATCTATTCCCAGTAAATCCCGATCGGTCAGGGCAAATAAAGTTTTTTGTGCGGTATACTTATTCTGTTCTTCATCAAACACCTGATGACTGGCGATAAAAGACAACTTCTGTGCTTTCCCTTTCAGATTTTGCCCATTCACAGCAAAAAGAATATTACTCAGTTTTCCCTGTTCGCTATACAAATCGATATCGGTCTGTTGTCCATCGTCCTTCAAGACATACCACCCCCGGGAATAAGGAGTACCTACGATCAATTCAGCCTCCTGGTAAACAGTATATCCGCTATTCATATTCGTAACTGCCAATACCAGCGTATAATTCTGATTGGGTTCCCAATTTACGAGAGTATCCAATACCTTATCCAGAGTGAGTGTATCCCCTAACCTTCCCTGAGCAGAAATCGTCCACAGATACTCGAAACGGGCGTCCGGATCGGTAGAACAGACTTCAGGGCGAACAACCAGCCGATCGTTCATAAAATAACGCAAGTACTCCTTTTCTACTCCGGAAACCGTAATCTGTTCTCCGACTGTATAACTATAATTGCCCTTATCTTCAAAACAAGACATCAACAGCAACCCCACGATTGCCAATAAAATATATTTTTTCATAGTGTTACTTTTTATTCCGGGAATCCCGTAATTTCACGATTATCATCATCCAATAAAATATTTCCTTGCCGGTTGTATTCCAAAAGGTATTCATTCAATTTGTCCCTCCAATACATATCCGATCCCGGCTCGTCATTTAAAGCAGTAAGAAACTCGTCATCCCATTTTTTACCGGTCTGTTCAATCATCCACATGTGTTTATTGATGCAATAAGGTCCCAGAACAACACTTTCCAGATATCCTCCCCATCCGGCAGGTTTTAGTAAATCTTTTGAAAAAACCACCGTCCGGTGCAATTCAGTTTTCACCCCGGTCTTAAAGAAGTCATTTTCTACAATTTCCAATCGTAAATAATAAGTAGTCCGTTCAGCCAGTTTATTCCGGAAAATGACTACCGGTACTCTGGCTTTAACGCTGCCAGCCTCAACCGAATAATTCATCTCGTCAAAAACTTATACTGTTCGCCGGCCACAGCATTATTTTGCCCTTCGATCTGTCCTTGTACCACTTTAAAACTACGCGGGTCGGAAGAAGTATATCCTGTCGTGATCACTTCAAACCAGACTGTGTCTTCCGTCACCTGTTCCGGCTGAAAATAAAACGAATAACGTTGCAGTGTATCTTTTGTTTCCGAGAATTGTATATAAGCTTCACCGGAATACATTTTATAATCGTTCGAATTACATGCAGCCCAACATCCTGCCAGTAATCCCGATATCAGAAACCTTTTCATTTTTTTCATCTTCATTGCTTACTTTTTATTTTTCACTCAATTCCGTTTCAGGTAAAGGCAAAACATAATTTACCTCCAAGTCAGAAGGAGCCCAAAGCCATTGATTTTTAGGCAAATTCAGACGTTTATGCAGAAAAAAAGTAACGCCTTCCCCATAAAATTCTTTCCGGTATTCTGCAATAATAGCCGCTTTCCGCAGCGCAGCATCCGAAGGTAAATCTGCAGTAACCAGATTCCGGGCAGACAAAAACTCCTTCCACAAACGCTGCGCCTCGGTTTCCGGTCCCGCCTCTATGGCTATTAAATACATTTCACTCAATCGCAAAAGCGGAATAACCTTATCCTCTTCTTTCTCCGAAGTAGCCTCCGTCACCTGGTATTTATTGCATACATAATAACTCGCTTTATTCGCCATCACCAACAAATTCCAAAGATTCATTTCCCGGATATCCGAACCGGTATTTCCATACAATTCTTTCTTTACCGTTGTTTCCTTGGTTCCTTTATAGAGGCCATCTCCACTGAACAATTCGGTATATTTATCTTGTAAATCAAACCGATAAAGTGAAAACACCTGTTCACAAGGTAGGGTAAAACGGCCTTCACTAAAATCACCGGCTGTCCCCAAACGGAATCTTGGATTCCCGTCTTCATCCTTAGCCGTAATCACCGCCTGTGCAGCTTCATAAGCCTTCTGAGTATCGCCGAACCACAGATAAGCGCGGGCTTGAAGGGCTTTTACCGCATAATAGTTCATCCGGATCGTCCGGTATTTAAAATAATCTTCCTCAATTTCGGATTGTTTCTCCAAATGTTGTTTCAATAACCCTTCCGCATTTTCCAAATCGGCTATTAACCGGGCTTTATAGCCGTCGAAATTCACATGCCGGTGTAATTCTTTAGTCACTGTTTCCACATAGGGAAGTATCGGAACTGAAGTCGCCTCTGCCGGTACCGGTCCGAAAAGCCGTAGAATATCCAGATGGCACATCGCGCGTAAAGCCAGGCATTCTCCCTTTACGGCTTCATACGCTCCCGGATCAAAGATCGCTTGCCGAAGATCGACATACTCCAAAATGGCATTTACAGCCAAGATCACCTTATATTGTTGTTCGTACAAGGCATCGATCATCGTCACTGCCTGAGCGTCGGAATAACGGTGGAGGGTCAATGCTTCCTCACCGCTACCCTTTTCAGGATCCCAAAAATCAACCAGATATTCGATCTTACTCATCGTAAGATATTCACCATAACTTTTATCGCTCATCATTTCGATATAAGCACCGGTCAGGGCATCCCGGAAGCCATTCTGAGTTTCAAACAGCTGCTCTGTCGGCTTTTCTGTCCGAGGAGATACAGACAACCAATCGCTACATCCGGATACAATCAGGAGTAGTACCCATCCTATCGCATATATAATCTTATTTTTCATCATATCTCATTTTAAAAAGTTGCACTCAATGAAAAGGAAAATTGCCGTGAAAAAGGATAAGCTGTTCCCCTTTCCCTCTTTACCGACGAAATATAAAAAAGATCGGAGGTACTGACATTCAGTGTCAGATTCTCCATACCCACTATTTTTTTCAAACGGGGGGAATCGAAAAGATATTGTAAGGTCACACTCTGGCAGTTAAACACCCGCTCATTTTCGACAAAACGGGAAGTTTTAGAAGTTTTATCTTTGAGGTGCAAACCTTTAAAAGCGGCAATATCTCCGGCTTTCTGCCAACGTCCCTTATATACCCGGGCATCTACATTCTCCCGGAAATCGGTATTTTCAACTTTCTCGATCAAGGTCGAATTATAAAGCTGGCCGCCGAAACGATAGCCGAAAGAAAGATTCGCAGAGAATCCCTTATAGCGGAACATCGTACTCAGATTTCCCTGATATTTCGGTTCAGCTACTCCGCAAGCAGTCAGATCCCTGGAATCCCAGGTAAAGGTCGGTTCACCGAAACGATCCAGATACAACTCCCTACCGGTACTCGGATCAATACCCAAGGAGCGTACCACCCAAATCGTATTAGTAGAATATCCTGTTTTATACAACATATTGGGATTAGCCCCCTGATCGGCTTCCAAATCCTTTTGTGCATCCTGCAACGCTTCGGAAACTTCCAATATTTTATTTTCGTTGTGTATCAAACCACCGGTCACCGACCAGCTCAGTTCCCGGTCTGAATTACGGACCACAAACACCGTCGCTTTCAGTTCGTAACCCCGGTTCCGCATTTTACCGATATTTTCGATATAAGAAGTAAATCCGTTCGCCATCGGGATATCTACCGAGGATACCAAATCTTTCGTCGTCTCTATATAAAAATCGCCTGCCAAAGAAATACGGTTGTCTATTAATTTCATTTCGCCACCTACATTATAATTCATCTTTTGCTGCCATTGCAAATCTTCATTTCCCAGTCCTATCATCGTCGCCCCCATCCAATTATAATAGCGTCGGTCAGTGATATAGCGATAGGTCGACAAAGCCTGGTAGGAATCAAAATTCTGAGAACCGGTAATTCCGACCGAAGCCCTTAATTTCAAAAAATTCACAATCGGATTTCCCTGTAAGAACTTCTCCTGATGCAGGTTCCAACCGATACCCGTCGACCAGAAAGGAGCGAAACGCCGGGAAGTACCGAATTGCGAAGCCCCGTCAGTACGCCCCGAAAGATCGATATAATACCGGTTATCGTAGGTATAATTCACACTAGCCGTCATACCGATTGCCCGGGTCAGGCTTTCAGAACCAGCTGGTTTTACTCCCGAGGCATATTGCAAACCCATCGGCAAAAAATCGAAATCTTCATTATTGAAACCCTCTACCAGAATATCGTATCCTGTGATCTTATTTTGACGAATATTATAATCCAATCCGGCATACAACATATGTCGTTCTTTAAAAGTAACCGAATAACTCAGATTCAAACCAGCATCGTAAGAAAATTCCTTACCCGGAATATAGCGGTAGCTTCCTTTCCGGAATACATCGGCAGAAGAATAATCGGCAAAATCAGTATGATCGGCAGGTTTAAAAACATTCCGCTCCGTATGTTTCTGTTCTATGCCTATTCGGCCCCGTAACAACAGATCCGGAATGATCTGCCATTCGATAGAAAAATTATTGACAACATCGGTATATTCACTTCGGTCGTAGGTATTCAGCAAAGCATTATACAACGGATTCTGATGCTGGCGGATATAACTTTTGATCAGTTTACCCGAGTCATCGTATATCCGGTAGTAGGGATTCATTTTTACATAATCGTTAAAACTACCATAAGGCGATTCTTCGCTTTTATTAAACCCCAACATCAGGCTATTGGTAAATTTCAGGGTTTTATAATAATAGCTCAGATTCAAAGTGCCGTTCAACGTACGGCGGGACGATTTTTTCATTACCCCCTGGACATCATTATACTGGATCGAAGCAGCATAACGAAAGGTTTTGTCTCCTCCCTCCAAACGCAAGTTATGCCGATGACCGACACCTACCCGTAAAGGCTGGGACAGCCAATCCGTATTTACCCCGGAATTGATATCATTCAGAATTTTATTATAGGTCGCCAAATCTGTCAGGTTCGTCTCGCTCCACAAACCGGCTTTTTTCTCTATCTCTAATTTCTGACAGGCATTTAACACATCATAAGAATTCAGGTCGGGCACTTCCAGATTTAAATCTCCCCGATAGGTAACGCGCAATTTTCCCATCGCCGGAGCTTTTGTCGTAATGACAATCACCCCATTGGCTCCCCTCGACCCATAAATCGCTGTAGCCGAAGCATCTTTGAGCAATGTGATCGCCTCAACCTCGTTTTCATTGATATCCAACAACTTTTCCAGGCTCGTCTCAAACCCATCCAATACCACCAACGGCGTATTCATACTCACCCTTGTTTCGTCTTTCAACTGGTCAACGTTCGGTAAACTCGAATTCCCACGGATCTGTATTTCCGGTAACCGATTGGGATTAGAACCGAATTCATTGTTTTCGACAATATTAAACGAAGGGTCGATATTCCGTAAGGAAGTCAACAAGTTACGATTACCGAACTGCTTAAGTTCTTCTCCCGTCACTACGGTTGCCGCACCGGTATAACTCGACTTCGCTTTCCGAAAAATACCGGTAACGACCACTTCGTCCATTTCCACCTTTTCTTCTTCGAGTTTCACCCGTAAAAATTCCTGATCCCCGAGGACGACCTCCAAAGGTTTCATACCCACAAAAGAAAACAACAAGACCGTTCCGCCCTCAGGAAGACTGAGCTGAAAGGCACCTTCGGTATCGGTTATCCCGCCCAAGGTCGTCCCTTTGATCCGGACAGTCACCCCCGGCAAGGTGTTTCCCTGTACATCCGTCACCACACCTTTTATCTCCCGAATAGCCGACTGAAGCGGTGAAGCCGTTTTTTCCCGGTCTTTAATAACCACCACATTATCCATTACCGTAAAAGTAAGGGGGGTGTGTTTCAACAACCGGTCCAAAATCGTTTTAAAATCTTCTTGTTTAGCTTGTAACGATAAACCGGTAATCTTTTCGATTTTATCCTGACTATAAAAAAATTGTAATCCGGTCTGTTTTTCCAATTCTTTAATCACCTGTTCCAAAGAGGTTTCTTTCACATTCAGAGTGACCCGGTGTGTCTGGGCTTGTACCCCAAAAAACAGGAAGACATTCAGTAGAAATACCAACAAAAATTTTTTTCGTCGTTCCCAGGAAAGCCCCGGTTTGTAATACCATTTTTTTTTCATAACTTTGATTTGTTTAATTATCCAATAATTTTTCAGTGTGATACGGCAATTGCTGCTACAATTGTCGTATCGTTTTATTTCGGATTTACAGTAATAGTTCTGTCTTTCACAATAAAGGTAACATCCCCGCCGGTTTCTATAAATTGCAGGAATTCTTCTACCCGTTCATATTTTTTCAGTTGACCTGAAAAGCGTAATTTTTTTAAAGCTTCTCCATTGAAAAAAACTTCCACATCATAGTTACGTCCGACCGTCTTCATCATTTCTTCCAGGGATTCT
>ULXS01026486.1_pt1 | contig 15346 bp, 10 predicted proteins | sample 1961421 | NCBI WGS metagenome assembly ULXS01 (sample SAMEA4835842, study PRJEB28245) | human gut metagenome | biome: gut microbiome; material: fecal sample | place: Denmark | collected 2008
TATATGTTACGAAGGTGGTCTTAACCGGCACGGACTTCCCAAAGATACACGCACTCAATGGCAAAAGCACTCCATGATTGTTTTACTCAAAACGCTCCTTATTGATTATCCGAACTGTCATATTTGCGGGCATCGTGATTTACCTCAAATTATGGATAACCATTCATTAATAGAACCGGAATCATGGCTGGAAGAATGTCCTTGCTTCAATGCAGCGACTGAATATCATTGCTTACGCTATAGCAATGGCTAGAAGAAACCTAAAGCAAAAAAGAGTCGTAAATCATTGATTTACGACTCTTTTTTTAATATGACAGTCTATTTACTTCACTTCCTCAAAATCAATACATTATCTCTATCAGTAACTTGCGTACACGTGTTGCAAATATAACGCAAATCCGAAAATAAGCATTCATAAGCAACACACGCTCTTGTTCACAAAAGTACGATTTTTATTCATAAATAACGAGATGTAAACGCATAAAAATCAAAAGAAAGCGATGTTTTTAACAGATTCTTCGGTTTTATCCTTACCTTTGTGAATGATATTGGGGTGATATACCCGAACAACAATAAGAAAACGATGCAGATACATAACAATACATTGATAGCTGAATGCTCAGCTTACGATTTCAAGGAAATGTTGGAGCGCAAAAAAGTGAAGTCATGGCTCAAATCCGTGTCGGCTTTTGCCAATACGGATGGTGGTAGTTTATTCTATGGAGTAAACGATGACGGAATAATTGTAGGTTTGGAAAACCTGCAAGCCGATGCCGACTTTATCAGCGAAACAATCAAGGCGAGGCTTGATCCTGTACCGGAAATACAGCTTATCCCGATAGAATATGAAGGACGTACCATGCTTGAAGTAAAAGTGAAAACTGGAACGCTGACGCCTTATTACTACTATCAAGACGGAACACGTACCGCATATGTACGAGTCGGCAATGAAAGTGTAGAATGTAATTCGCAACAACTCCTTTCGTTAGTATTGAAAGGAACACACATGACATGGGATTCACTTCCTACTCAAGTGGATGCCAGCAAGCATTCTTTCGTTATCCTTGCCAATACTTTCCGTGAGCAAACCCATCAGGAATGGAACGACAAATATTTGGAATCATTCGGCTTGGTCACATCAGACGGTAAACTTACCAATGCCGGATTGCTATTTGTAGATAATTGCACCGTATTCCAATCACGTATCTTCTGTACCCGTTGGACTGGACTACATAAGGATGATGCTATCAGTTCCGTAGAACATCGGGCCAACCTTGTATTACTCTTAAAATATGGGATGGACTTTATCAAGAATTACACCATGAGCGGATGGGTAAAAATGCCAAACTATCGCCTTAACCTACCCGATTATTCCGACCGTGCTATCTTTGAAGGATTGGTAAACCATCTTATTCATAGAGATTACACAATAATGGGCGGTGAGGTACATATCGGCATTTATGACGACCGAGTAGAATTAGTGTCACCCGGTGCGATGCTTGACGGTACGCAAATTCAGGACAGAGACATATACAGCGTTCCTTCTTTACGCCGCAATCCTGTCATTGCCGATATGTTTACCCAGCTTGACTATATGGAAAAACGCGGTTCTGGTCTACGTAAGATGCGTGAACTGACAGAGAAACTACCGAACTTTCTGTTTGGCAAAGAGCCACATTACAAAACAGAAGCATCTTCTTTCTTCACGACTTTTTATAATCTGAATTGGAGCAAGAATGGTAAAATCCCTGTGGAAGAAGTAGCCAACAGAGTAAATAGTACTCTCGAAAAGTATCCTATAAATGAAGAAAAGTTCGGTGAAAAACAAGAAAGTTCGGTGAAAACCTTCGGTGTAAACGACAATAGTTCGGAGAAGAGGTTCGGAGAGGTCTCTAAAAGTTCGGAGAGAAGGTTCGGAGAGGCTTCGGATAAACCTAAGAACATAAATAAAACTGCACAGAAAATTATCGATTTCGTCATTTCTGACCCTTCTATATCAGCCGAAACTATGGCTTATAAAATAGGCATAAGCTCTCGTGCCGTAGAAAAGCAAATCGCAAAGTTGCGTTCTATGGGTATATTGTCTCGTGAAGGTGCGGATTTTGGTGGATATTGGCGCATTGTTATTAATCCTCAAACTAAAAAATAAGCATATGAGAATACCTTTCGAACCACTCTGTGCCATAATAGCCGTCCCGCTTTCACAGAACATGACTTAGTACTTCTGCCCTCAATAAGAATTCAGCCCCAAGATACATGCAGCCAGCAAGAACTTATGTACTTTGTTTGCTCTGCTTTTTTCAATATAGGCAAGAAACGCAATGATATTGTGAGCTTCTCATATCAAGTTTTTCCTCTCTATTTTCCTGCAGGAGAAAGTGCATTAGCAGAAACGGTGCCAGGATTAGAAAAGGTAAGGGATAGAAGGGAAAAAATAACAATTCCAAGTAAGCTTATTGGGATTCGTATTAAAATATAATTCAATATAAAGTTGTTTTTTGATATATATTTTAGAAAAATATCAATTTAGAAATCTGAGATTTACTCTTGAAGTGTTAAAACAAAAAACAAAGACAATGCTGATGAAATTAGGAATATACGAGCAAATTATCAATCAATTGTTTGAAAAGAAAATTTCTTCAATTGACCAAACTCGTTTCTATATAGGGGAACGAACTATTGAAAAGAATGAAGTAGCAAAAATGCTCTCTATGCACCTAAGTGGCATCTTCGAACAAATGCTAATGGATGTGGTTGAGACAGTTACTGACATAGAGGAAAATGAAGAAGCTGCAAAAACACACGCCTTAAAAAAAAGCATTGATTTGACCAATGCCATTATTGGTAAACTGGTAAAAGATTTTCATTTAGAATCAGGAAATTTTGTGTCGGCGCAAGCCAAGATTCTAACAGCAGTTATCGACAAGACGCAGTCTGATTATCCCAATTTAGCTAAACGGTTAAAAGAGATAATGCCTATTAAGGGGCTCGTAAATGGAGAACTATTTACTGGCAAAGGCGTCAAATTGTATACAGAACTACAGAAGGAAATATGTTCCGCTAACGAAATCCGCCTGATGGTATCGTTCATCAAAAAACGTGGTCTTGCATTACTACTACCACAACTGAAGGAATTTACCTACAGAGGAGGTTTGCTAAAGGTAATAACTACTACTTACATGAAGGCTACTGATTTTGAAGCAGTAAAGCAGTTAGCAGCCCTAAAGAATACTGAAATCAAAATAACTTACGACGAAACATCAGAGCGCCTACATGCAAAAGCTTATGTTTTTCTGCGTGAAACTGGTTTCAATACAGCCTATATAGGCTCGTCAAATATGTCTGAGCAGGCTCTTGATACAGGTGCAGAGTGGAACGTTAAAGTAACTCAAATGGAACAACCTCGTATGATGAAAACCATCATGGGAGCTTTTGATGCTTCATGGTGGGCTGAAGGTTATGATACTTTTGTAAATGGTGAAGATGATATACGACTAAAAGCTGCCCTTGACGAAAATTCGGATAACGAAATTGACTTTAATGTACTTCAATTGATACGTCCGTTTGACTACCAACAAGAAATATTGGAAAACTTACAGATGGAGCGCGAAGTGAGAGGGCACTGGCGGAATCTTGTAATAGCTGCAACAGGTACAGGTAAGACAGTGATAGCGGCAAGCGATTATAAGATATTTGCTAATAGCCACGAACGTGCACGTTTGTTGTTTGTGGCCCATCGTGAAGAAATCCTCAGACAAAGTATACGGACATTCCAACAAGTGCTTTGTGATTACAACTTTGGTGAGAAATGGTATGGAGGCAAAGAACCAACCAATTATGAACATGTGTTTGCTTCCAAGGATACGTTAAACAATCGCTTGGATGATTTGTATCTACCAGAAGACTATTATGACTATATTGTCATTGACGAAGTACACCACGTAGCTGCAGGCTCTTATCGAAAAATTATAGATTATTTCAAACCAAAGATACTCTTAGGATTGACTGCAACACCAGAGCGAATGGATGGTTATGATATTACACAGGAGTTTGATGGAACTATATCTGCGGAAATTCGCCTTGACGATGCATTGAATAAGGGACTATTAGCCCCGTTCCATTATTACGGAATAACGGATTCAGTGGACTATTCAGAAGTGACATGGAACAGGGGGCAATATGTTGCATCAGAGCTCTCGCGTATATATACATATAATGATGCTCGTACTGGTGTTATATTGAAATCTCTAGAAACATACCTAACTATATCCAATATCAGTAATGTTAGAGCATTATGCTTCTGTGTTGACCAGGAACATGCCAAATATATGGCAGCAAAATTTACGCTATGTGGATTGAAAGCAGATGTACTGACTAGCGAAAATGCTCAGATGCGTGCAATACTATACAAGAGATTAAAGAACAAGAAGATCAATTACTTGTTTGTAGTAGATATGTTCAATGAGGGAGTAGATATTCCTGAAGTAGATACCATTTTATTCCTTCGTCCAACAGAGAGTCTCACTGTGTTTATTCAACAGTTCGGGCGCGGTCTGCGTAAGGCAGAAGGAAAGACTCATGTGGATATTTTTGATTATATTGGAAACTGTCGTTCCGAGTTCAATTACACAAACCGCATGCGTGCGATAATCGGGCGAACATCAATGAGTGTTGAGGAAGAAATGGAACGCAACTGTCCCCATTTACCCTTAGGATGTAAAATTTCACTTGAGCCAAAGGCCAAGGAATATATTATAAGAAACATCAAGGGGGCAATAAAACGATTTACTACACAACATATCATTGCATTAGTACAAAATTTTGAGAGACATCATTCTGTACCGCTTACACTTACCAATTTTATCAGGATATATCAGATTCCCTTAAATAAATTATATCGTGACAGGACATGGAATCAACTTTTATGTGAGACTGGAATAGAGCATCAACAATCCCGATTCAATGCTGAACTACGCCGTGCCGTACTTCGTAAATGGTTAGCTACAGATTCGTATAGCTATCTAAGTTTTATTAAGAATCTGGTGCAGAAAGATTTTAAGGTAAAGGTGGATATGCTAACTCCTGTCGACCAAAAACGTCTGTTAATGTTCTATTATGATTTGTTTGAAAATGCAGGATATTTTAACAATCTTCAGAAAATGGTGGATGAACTTGCAACCGACCATTACCTCTGTATAGAACTTAAAGAAATAATAACACTGCTACTTCAAAGAAACAAAGCATATGAAAAAACGGATAATTCAATGTTGCCTAATTTCCCATTGAAATTACATGGAGTATATACAAAAGCTCAAATTCAAGTAGCCATAGGAACATCTACACTTGAAAGAAAATCTCCATCTCGCGAAGGAGTAGAACGCAACAAAAAATTGAAATTGGAAGCGATGTTTGTCGATATTATTAAAAATCGCGAAGAAGGATCTACAACAGATTATGACGACAAAGCACTTTCTCCCTACTTGTTTCAATGGGATACACAGAATCGTGTGAAACCAGAATCCAATGAAGGAAAAGCATATATCAACCAAACGCGAACAATGCTTTTGTTCATTCGCGAACAGAAAAACTTTGCGGAAGACAAATCACGCACAATGGGATATGTCTATTTGGGACGTGTTACACTGAATAAATGGGAGTACAAAAACTTAGGTACTCGAAAGCAGATGCAAATAGTGTGGAATATGATTGAACCAATTCCTGGTAGTGTAATGCTTTTTGCAAGAATGAAGGAAATTGCATAATATTATGAAGAAAATAGAAGTTGTTGCTGCCATCATCTCTAAGGGAGACAAGATTCTTGCCACGCAAAGAGGATATGGAGAATGGAAAGATTGGTGGGAATTTCCTGGCGGAAAAATAGAGGCTACAGAAACTCCCGAGACTGCATTGATACGTGAAATTCGTGAAGAGCTATCAGCAGATATAAGCGTGAATAATTTTCTATATACTGTGGAATATGACTATCCCTCATTCCACTTTACAATGCACTGCTATTTTTGCTCTCTATTAACAGATGTTTGGAGTCTAAACGAGCATAAAGCTGCATGTTGGCTTTCAAAAGAAGAATTAGATAATGTAAAATGGCTGCCTGCTGATTTACAAATTCTTCCAATATTAAAATAGATAGAGTAAGTTTATAGTTAACAATCTTGTAATTGTACAGCAAAGCAATTTGAAATAAGAGATAAAAAAGCCCATAGAAGACACATAGCAACCATGAACCCCATAAATACAAAAAGCGTGCAGCTCATTGAGCTGCACGCTTTTGCTTATTGCTTATTATCTGTTTCCTTATCGGAATCATTTGACTTCCTCGAAATCTGCATCCTGCACATTATCACCATGCTTACCGCTATCCTGAGCACCGCCAGCTTGTCCGGCATTCGTATCAGGACCAGCCTGTGCACCACCTTGAGCACCACTTTGTGCATACATTTCAGCACTTGCAGCCTGGAATGCAGTATTCAATTCTGCCATAGCAGTATCAACAGCAGCCAAATCCTGTGCTTTATGAGCATCTTTCAGTTTCTGCAAAGCAGCTTCAATCGGAACTTTCTTATCAGCCGGCAACTTGTCGCCCAACTCCTTCAACTGATTTTCAGTAGTGAAGATCATTGAGTCAGCCTGATTCAGCTTGTCAATCTTTTCACGCTCTTTCTTATCAGCTTCAGCATTAGCTTCAGCCTCAGCTTTCATCTTTTCAATTTCTTCTTTACTCAAACCGCTGGAAGCCTCGATACGAATGGCTTGTTCCTTACCGGTAGCCTTATCCTTAGCAGACACCTTCAAGATACCGTTAGCATCAATATCGAACGTAACCTCAATCTGAGGAACACCGCGACGAGCCGGAGCAATACCTGACAGATTAAACTGACCGATTGACTTATTCTGAGCAGCCATCGGACGCTCGCCTTGCAATACGTGGATCGTTACTTCGCTCTGGTTATCAGCAGCAGTAGAGAATGTTTCGCTCTTCTTGCACGGAATAGTAGTGTTAGCATCAATCAACTTTGTCATTACCCCCCCCAGAGTTTCGATACCCATAGACAGCGGAGTAACATCCAGCAATACCACACCCTTGATTTCATCCGTCAACACAGCACCTTGTACGGCAGCACCTACGGCTACTACTTCATCCGGATTCACACCTTTAGAAGGAGCTTTACCGAAGAAATCCTCAACCAATTTCTGTACGGCCGGTATACGTGAAGAACCACCTACAAGGATTACCTCATCAATATCAGCATTGTTCAAACCAGCATCAGACATAGCCTTCTTACACGGTTCCAGACAAGCCTGAATCAAAGTGTGAGCCAGAGCTTCGAACTTAGCACGAGTCAAAGTCTTCACCAAGTGCTTAGGCACACCACCTACCGGCATAATGTACGGCAAGTTGATTTCAGTACTTGTAGAAGAAGACAATTCAATCTTAGCTTTTTCAGCAGCTTCCTTCAGACGTTGCATAGCCATCGGATCCTGAGTCAGGTCAGCGCCTTCGTCATTCTTGAATTCATCTACCAACCAAGTGATGATTACCTGGTCGAAGTCATCACCACCAAGGTGAGTATCACCGTTTGTTGACAATACTTCGAATACACCGCCACCGAATTCCAGGATAGAGATATCGAATGTACCACCACCAAGGTCGAATACGGCAACCTTCATATCTTTGTTCGCTTTATCGATACCGTAAGCCAAAGCAGCAGCTGTCGGTTCGTTTACGATACGCTTCACTTCCAGACCGGCAATCTGACCGGCTTCTTTTGTAGCCTGACGTTGAGAATCGGAGAAGTAAGCCGGAACAGTAATAACTGCTTCCGTAATTTCTTGTCCCAAATAGTCCTCAGCGGTCTTCTTCATTTTCTGAAGAATCATAGCTGAAATTTCTTGCGGAGTATACAGACGTCCGTCGATATCTACACGCGGCATGTTGTTATCACCCTTTACAACCTTATATGGCATACGGGCAACTTCTTTCTGTACCTGATCCCAAGTTTCACCCATGAAACGTTTGATTGAAGATACGGTTCTTGTCGGGTTCGTGATAGCCTGACGTTTTGCAGGGTCACCCACTTTACGCTCACCACCATCAACGAATGCTACGATAGACGGAGTAGTGCGTTTTCCTTCACTGTTTGCAATTACTACAGGTTCGTTACCTTCAAATACAGCAACGCAAGAGTTTGTAGTTCCTAAGTCAATACCAATAATTTTTCCCATGATCTTTAATATTTTATTTGTTATTATTCAAGTTTCGGTCGCCTGCATCAGCAGCAGACGCCAATAAAAAGACAAACGTCGTGCCAAAATGTTCAGGGAGGTTGTAATTTTATAGGTTGGCAGAAAGGCTGTCAGTTTGGCAGGATTCTTCTTTGTTTTTCTGTCGAAAATTACCATTTGTTAATCGCCCTCCCACATAAAAGCAGTAATTTTGCCAACGAAAAAGCAGAGAGTACAAGCTACGTGTGCCTTTCGGCATCATAGCGCAGCCACTCGTAACTCGTAGCTTGTAGCTCGTAACTAAATATAATTATGGAAAGAGATAGCATTGATTTTAAAAACACAGACATCGCGGCATTGTTCCGCAAATTATTACTCCCTACTGTACTGGGAATGATATTTTCCGCATTATTTGTCATTACGGATGGAATATTCGTAGGAAAAGGTATTGGCAGTGATGCACTTGCAGCAGTAAATATAGTGGCGCCATTATGGTTATTCTCTACGGGCATCGGACTGATGTTTGGTGTAGGAGCATCTGTTGTAGCCTCCATCCACTTGTCACATGGAAAAGTAAAAGCTGCCCGCATCAATATTACCCAGTCTATAGTTGTATCTTCATTGTTGTTGATAGGTACCTCCACGCTATTCTGTTCGTTCGCCCCACAGGTAGTACATCTTTTGGGCGGTTCCGAGCGTTTGACTCCACTGGCTGTAGAGTATATGGTATGGTTTGTTCCATTCTCGGTGTTTACCGCCCTGCTTAACTCAGGAATGTTCTTCCTGCGTCTGGACGGATCACCTAACTTTGCCATGATGTGCAATATAGTAGCTGCCGCCCTGAATATCATTCTCGATTACTTGTTCATCTTTCCTTTCGGTTGGGGCATGTTCGGTGCAGCTATTGCCAGTGCCATCGGTACTACAGTGGGAGCATTGATGATAATCATCTACCTCTCTCGCCGCAAATGCGTTCTACGCTTTTACCCCGCAAAATTCACTCGCAAAAGTATGCAACTGACACGTCGTAATATAGGTTATATGTGCCGGCTAGGGTCTTCTGCTTTTCTGTGTGAGGTAGCAATTGCCTGCATGATGTTTGTCGGAAACATTGTGTTTATACATTATTTACAAGAAGAAGGTGTAGCTGCATTCAGCATTGCATGTTACTTTTTCCCTATTATATTTATGGTGTACAACGCCATTGCACAATCCGCTCAACCCATTATCAGTTACAATCACGGACTTCATGAAGAAACCCGCGTACGTCGTGCCTATTTATTGGCGCTGAAAACAGCCATCGGCTGTGGTACTGTCTTCGCTCTGGTCACCATCTTCTTCAGTTCGGAGATTGTTTCCATGTTCATCGACCGCAATTATCCGGCCTATGAAATAGCCAGCAAAGGACTTCCTCTATATGCTACCGGTTTTATTTTCTTCGCTGTCAATATCGTTTCCATCGGATATTTTCAAAGTGTGGAACGGGCTCGTTATGCCACTATCATTACCCTGTTGCGTGGTTTCGTCCTGCTGACAGCGTGCTTCTTCGGACTTCCCCTACTCTTTGGTAATCCGGGTATCTGGTTGGCAACCCCTCTGGCTGAGCTACTGACCACCCTTTTCATACTTACTATTTATATAAAAACAAAAAGAAAGCACAAAAAAATATAGTATCTTTGCAACATGGAAATGATAATAAAGAAATTCTGCCAAAGATATAGACTCCCGGAGAAAAGCCTGCATGAACTTTTGTCACACATGACAGAATATCATTTCGGTAAAGGGGAATCCATTGTGAAAGAAGGAGAACGTAACAGTAACTTCTACATCTTGAAAAAGGGTATCTGGCGTGCTTATTATATGATAGACGGTACTGAAAGTTCCCTCTGGTTTGCCGGAACAGGAGAAATAGCTTTTTCCTCCTGGGGGTATGTCAATAATGAAGCTTCACAAGTGAATATTGAATCTGTGAATGAAAGTATTGCCTATGGTATTGCCAAACCGGATTTAGAAGAACTCTTCAATAGGTCTATAGAGTTATCCAACTTTGGCCGAAAAATCTTTGAACAGGAAATTTTATTCATTGATAGCTACACATTGGCATACGGTACCCCAAGTGCCAAAGAGCGTTATCTGACTTTGATGGAAGAAAATCCGGAACTGTTGCAATATGTTCCGTTAAAACATTTAGCATCGTATTTATATATTACACCACAATCTTTGAGCAGAATACGGGCAGGACTGAAGAGAAGGAAATAAATCATCCTAATATATCCATTCCCTTTTCAGAATCTACTGTTTCACAATCTGTCAGCTCCGTATCTGCTCCGTACCAAGCCTATAACTATAACTATGAAGATGGTACGGAGCAGATACGGAGGTGGTACGGAGATAGCACGGAGATGCTACGGAGATAGTACGGAGATAATGCCGTGCAAATGCCATAAGAAAGATACATAACACAGTACCCAATATGGATTTAGATCAGATTATCGATAATATAGGAAAGCTGCCGGAGCCGTCAAAGAATGCGCTGAAGGAGATCATTTCTGAAGTCACTCACCCCAAAGGACATATCCTATTCAGGGCGGACAAGGTAGAAACCAAAGTATACTTCATAAAGAAAGGCATTGTACGTGCCTATACCGAGTTAGCTGACAACGAAATAACATTTTGGTTCGGACGCGAAGGCGATACGGTGGTATCCATGAAAAGCTATGTATCCAACCAAAGAGGCTATGAGAATATAGAACTCCTGGAAGAATGTGAACTATATGAAGTAAGGAAACGAGCCTTACATGAATTATTCAGCAAGGATATACACATCGCCAACTGGGGAAGAGAATTTGCAGAAAAGGAATTGCTCAAAACAGAAGAAAGATTTATCGGCCGACAGTTCAAGACATCCTTGGAACGTTATAGAGACCTGATGAATCATACTCCGGATCTTTTGCAAAGAGTACAATTAGGCTATATCGCTTCCTATCTTGGTATTACACAGGTCAGTTTAAGCCGTATTCGGGCTAAATTCAGATAAATCACTTTTTATCATTTGTTAAATAAGAAGTCAAACCAATTCATGAACTTTGCACAAAAAATAAAAGTTATGAGTTGGATATATTTAATTGTGGCCGGATTGTTCGAAGTAGCGTTTACATCGTGTATGGGTAAGGTTAAAGAAACAACCGGCATTGAAATGTACTGGTGGTTCACCGGTTTCATTATTTCTATGAGTATCAGCATGTTTTTGCTGATAAAGGCAACGCAAGCCCTGCCTATTGGTACAGCTTATGCTGTATGGACAGGGATAGGTGCGGTAGGAACCGTATTGGCGGGCATACTGATTTTCAAGGAACCTGCTACTATATGGAGGTTATTTTTTATTGCAACGCTGATAGGTTCGATTATCGGTTTGAAAGTAGTATCTCATTAAAGCAAAAAACAGGATACCAATTGATATTGACATCCTGTTTTTCTATATTCTGAATTACCTGGATTATTTCTTTACCAGTACCATCACCAGTGTATTATCCGCATCATAAAGTCCGATGCCACCACCGGCCAGTTTACCGAAAGACTTCACTTCATTCAATGCTTTCATCACACGGCCTTCTACTTCCATATCCGGACAAGCCATCATAGTGCTGATAAGTTGCGGGAAAGAAATTGCAGAACTGTTCTCGTTGTCTGCAACAAATCCGCCATTAATAAGATTACAACCGGCATTGCCGTGTATTCTCTTTTCAGAAAGATTGAACTCAATAAACGGTTGTTTCTCCATACCTTCGGGAATGGACTGACCACCGGCTTCGGAAATAATCCACTTACCACTCAAGTCTGATAGTTTCACTGTAGGAGCTTTCTTTTGTAATACAATAATAGGACGATTGGATGAACCGCACAAAGCGATGTTCTCCTTACCTAACTTTTTATACTTCTTCACTTGTCCCAAAGCAGACAACACGTTTTGTTCCAGCGTCATATCCGGACAAGCCATACGCGTACTTGCCATAGCTCCGAGATCAATTGTACCGGGTTTAGCGTTCACATCGAACGAACCCATCATACGATTACAACCACTATTACCGAATACTTTTCCGGTATTCGTATCAAAACCGATAAAAGGGAATTCCTGATTGGGAGCAGGCACTACGGCAGCACCATTTATTTCAATAATATTCCATTCACCATTGATGGAAGATAATGTCGCAGCATCTTTGGAAGAGCGACAAGATGACAGAGCAATCAAAGCTCCTGCCATACAAAGAGAAACTATTACTTTCTTCATTGCTATTCGTTGTTTAAGTTAATTTTCGCGGGGCAAATATATACAAAATAACCCAAAAACAAGCAGTTTGTTTAGAAATAGAAGCTTTTTATAAAAAGTATTTAGCAGGATTTTAATGTTTATCTGCGAATTAAATCCTATATTTGCTCACCAATAAAAAAAGGATAATTTATAATTTGTAACTCGTAATTTGTTATTAAAAGAAATGGGTAAAGTTCTTATTATCGGTGCAGGCGGTGTAGGTACCGTCGTTGCGCACAAGGTGGCTCAAAATCCGGATGTATTCACTGAGATCATGATTGCCAGCCGCACAAAGTCCAAATGCGACGCTATCGTAAAAGCAATCGGTAACCCCAACATCCAAACCGCACAGGTAGATGCCGACAATGTGGATGAACTGGTTGCTCTCTTTAATAGCTTCAAACCCGAAATCGTCATAAACGTAGCACTTCCCTATCAGGATCTTACCATTATGGAAGCTTGTCTTAAAAGCGGAGTCAACTATCTGGACACTGCCAACTATGAGCCGAAAGATGTGGCTCACTTTGAATACAGCTGGCAATGGGCATATAAGAAACGTTTTGAGGATGCCGGACTGACCGCCATTCTTGGTTGCGGTTTCGATCCGGGGGTAAGTGGTATTTATACTGCATATGCTGCCAAACATTATTTCGATGAAATGCAATATCTGGATATTGTAGATTGCAACGCAGGTAATCATCATAAGGCATTTGCAACGAACTTCAATCCGGAAATCAATATTCGTGAAATCACGCAGAACGGACGTTACTATGAGAATGGCCAATGGGTAACAACCCAACCGTTGGAAATCCATAAGGACCTGACTTATCCGAATATCGGACCTCGTGATTCCTATCTGTTATATCACGAAGAATTAGAATCTTTGGTGAAAAACTTCCCTACCATCAAGCGTGCACGTTTCTGGATGACTTTCGGTCAGGAATACCTGACTCACCTGCGAGTAATCCAGAACATCGGTATGGCACGTATCGATGAAGTGGATTACAATGGGATGAAAATCGTCCCGCTGCAATTCCTGAAAGCCGTATTGCCTAACCCGCAAGATCTGGGCGAAAATTATGAAGGAGAAACTTCCATTGGCTGCCGTATCCGGGGATTAAAAGACGGTAAAGAACGCACCTACTACGTTTACAATAATTGTAGCCACCAGGAAGCCTATAAGGAAACAGGTATGCAGGGTGTAAGCTATACAACAGGGGTTCCCGCCATGATAGGTGCCATGATGTTCCTCAAAGGATTGTGGAAGAAACCGGGAGTATGGAATGTGGAAGAGTTTAATCCGGACCCGTTCATGGAACAGTTGAACAAACAGGGATTGCCTTGGCATGAAGTGTTTGATAAAGATTTGGAAGTATAAACTAAATGAAGAACTAAAAATGAAGAATGAAGAATTTTGCTGCGCGGTAAAAGCATACCGAAAGGAAATTCTTCATTCTTAATTCTTCATTCTTAATTCTTCATTCTTAATTTAATTATAGATTATGCAAGTTGGAGATAAAGCGCCCGAAGTATTGGGCATCAATGAAAAAGGCGAAGCAATCCGCCTCAGCGATTATAAAGGAAAGAAGATAGTTCTTTATTTCTATCCCAAAGATATGACTTCAGGATGTACGGCACAAGCCTGCAACCTGCGCGATAATTATTCAGAATTACGCAAGACCGGCTACGAAGTGATTGGCGTAAGTGTAGACAATGAAAAGTCACACCAGAAATTTATTGAGAAAAACAACTTACCTTTCCCGCTAATTGCAGATACGGATAAGAAACTCGTGGAGCAATTCGGTGTTTGGGGAGAAAAAAGTATGTACGGACGTAAATATATGGGAACCTTCCGCACCACTTTCATTATCAATGAAGAAGGAGTGATAGAGAGAATCATCCCCCCCAAGGAGGTGAAAACCAAAGACCACGCCGCACAAATATTATAAGTACACAAGGAAATTAGTTAACGAGTTGAGAAGGAGACAGCAAGGTCATTCCTTGTCAACTAATACCTGGTCAACTCGTCAACTCTAAATAACAGAAAGCAATATGGCAAAGAAAGACGAACTTATTTTTGAAAACGAAAATGGCGGCAAGATGGCATCCAGCGAGAAGCTGAAAGCCCTGCAAGCCGCTATGGACAAGATAGAAAAGAGCTTTGGCAAGGGTTCTATCATGAAAATGGGCGACGGCATCGTCGAACAAGTAGAAGTAATCCCCACCGGCTCTATCGGACTAAACGTAGCGCTTGGTGTCGGCGGTTATCCGCGTGGACGTATCATCGAGATTTACGGTCCGGAATCATCCGGTAAAACAACTCTGGCCATCCACGCCATTGCCGAAGCACAAAAGGCCGGTGGCATTGCGGCATTCATCGATGCAGAACATGCCTTCGACCGTTTCTATGCTGCCAAACTGGGTGTAGACGTAGATAATCTCTTCATTTCCCAACCGGACAACGGTGAACAAGCATTGGAAATTGCAGAACAGTTGATTCGCTCCTCAGCTATCGACATCATTGTTATTGACTCCGTAGCCGCCTTAACTCCAAAAGCGGAAATAGAAGGTGATATGGGCGAGAACAAAGTAGGTCTGCAAGCCCGACTCATGTCGCAGGCATTGCGTAAGCTAACCGGTACCGTCAGCAAGACACGCACTACTTGTATCTTCATCAATCAGTTGCGTGAGAAGATCGGTGTCATGTTCGGTAATCCCGAAACAACGACCGGTGGTAATGCGCTGAAATTCTATGCATCCGTACGTATCGACATCCGCGGAAGCCAAGCCATAAAA
>ULXS01027352.1_pt1 | contig 15064 bp, 15 predicted proteins | sample 1961421 | NCBI WGS metagenome assembly ULXS01 (sample SAMEA4835842, study PRJEB28245) | human gut metagenome | biome: gut microbiome; material: fecal sample | place: Denmark | collected 2008
AATCACCGGAATGATTTTTCCGGCGCCGAGTTCGGTCGCTTTTTCTATGATGAAATCGGTGCGATCCTTTTTGACCGGTGCAAACAACAGCCAGACGTCGGCCGCCGGCGCAAACGGACGGGTCCGCGCACGAACGGCCGCAGCCCCCGTTTTTTTGCCGAGGCTGAAGATTTCCGCGGAAAACTCGCCGTTCATGCCGTCAAACAGCAGCACCGCATCGCCGGGCGCAAGCCGCATCACGGCACTGAGATAACGGCTTTGTTCCTCATTAAACGAAATTTCTCCGCCGACGGCAAGCGGCGTATCGACATACAGGCGGATTGCGGTGTTTCTGGACAATTTATTTACCCCAAACGAAAATAAATTCTGAATAACCTCCCGCGGAGGCTTGAGTTTATCATATGATCGGAATATACAATGACGTTAGTTAAGTTTTCGTTACAGGCAGAAACATGATTATCACTATTGACGGGCCTGCCGCCGCAGGCAAAGGAACCCTCGCCGCCGCTCTGGCGAAACGCTATCGGCTTGCTTATTTCGACACCGGCATGGTCTACCGCGCGGTGGGACTGGAAATGGTCCTGGAAGGGCTTGATGTCCAAAACGAAGAGCAGGCAGCGCAGACGGCATCGAAACTGACGTTTGTCAAGATGATGGAGCTTTCCGGCCACCGGGATTTTCGCAGCGATGTCGGCAGCCGCGCGGCCTCAATCGTTTCCGCCCATCCGAAAGTGCGCGGCGCGCTTCTTAAAATGCAGCAGGATTTTGCCTTGAACCCGACCTTTGCCGACGGCAGTCCGGCCGAGGGTGTGGTTTACGACGGCCGCGACACCGGCACCGTCGTATGTCCGCAGGCGGACGTCAAACTGTTTGTTACCGCCTGCCCGGAAGTACGCGCCCGGCGCCGTTACGACGAATTCGTGCAAAAAGGAATCGAGACCGAATACGAAAAAGTCTTAGCCGACATGATTGCCCGCGACAAACGCGATTCCGAACGCGCGGCCGCCCCTTTGAAGCCGGCGGAAGACGCGGTGATTTTCGACACTTCGGAAATGAACGCGGCGGAAGTGGCGGCCAAAGTCACGGCTCTGATTGAAGAAAAAAGTCAAAAAAGTGACTTTGAGCGGCAAAAAAAAGTGACTTTTCGTGTCAAATTTGACGCCGATAATTCAGATTGCGCTTGAAAAATAACAATTTACGTGTATAAATGAGCTGATTTGACGCGCAGGGTACGCTGCGCTCAATTTTTTAACGACGTACAAGTCCGCCCGCTTTTGCAAAATGCGGGAATGGCATTTTGAATTGTTTTTACTTTATGAATACAGCAGAAGTTCAAATCCCCGAAACCGACGAAGTTTTTGCCGACCTGCTCAACGAACAGTTCGGTGACAACGGCCTGATCGGTTCGGTCGTAAAAGGAACCATCATTAAAATCAACCCCGATTTCGTTACCGTTGATGTCGGCCTGAAATCCGAAGGCCGCATCCCGGTTCGCGAATTCGGCCAGAATCCGGAACTCAAAGTCGGCGACACGGTCGAAGTTTATGTTGACCGTTACGAAGACCGCGAAGGCAACATCGTTCTTTCGCGCGAAAAAGCCCGCCGCGAAGAAGTATGGCAGGATCTGGAAAAAGCCATGAACGCCAACGAAAGAATCAACGGCGTTATCTTCGGCCGCGTTAAAGGCGGCTTCACCGTTGACTTAAACGGCGCCATCGCCTTCCTGCCGGGTTCTCAGATCGACATCCGTCCGATCCGCGACATCACCCCGCTGATGGGCATTTCCCAGCCCTTCCAGATTTTGAAAATGGACAAGGTCAGAGGCAACATCGTTGTTTCCCGCCGCGTTGTTCTGGAAGAAACCAGAGCAGAATCGAGAGCCGAACTGATCGATGCGATCAAAGAAGGCTCGGTTCTTGACGGCGTGGTCAAAAACATCACCGACTACGGCGCGTTCATTGATCTCGGCGGCGTTGACGGTCTGTTGCACGTTACCGACATTTCCTGGAAGCGCATCAACCACCCGGCCGAAGTTCTGTCTGTCGGACAGACGGTTAAGGTTCAGGTTATCAAATTCAACGAAGACAACCAGCGCATCAGCCTCGGCATGAAACAGCTTGAGAGCGATCCGTGGCAGAACGTTGAAGAAAGATTCAAGGTCGGCGACGTTTACAAAGGCAAAGTTACCAACATTACCGATTACGGCGCGTTCGTCGAACTCGAAGACGGCATTGAAGGTCTGGTTCACGTTTCCGAAATGAGCTGGACCCGCAAGAACGTTCACCCCGGCAAGATCGTTTCGACCTCGCAGGAAGTTGAAGTCAAAGTTCTTGAAGTTGATCCGGAAAAGAGAAGAATCAGCCTCGGCATCAAACAGTGCACGCCGAACCCCTGGGCCGCTTATGTTGAAGAGCACCCGGTCGGATCCGTCATTGAAGGCAAGATCAAAAACATTACCGAATTCGGTTTGTTTGTCGGCCTGAACGACGAAATCGACGGCATGATCCACCTGTCCGACATCGCCTGGGACAAATCCGGCGAAGAAGCGGTCAAAGATTATGCCAAGGGCCAGGAAATCCAGGCCAAGATCATTGACGTCGACGTTGAAAAAGAACGCATCAGCCTCGGCATCAAACAGCTGACCGAAGACGAGAACGCCACCGCTCTCGACGGCTTCAAGAAAGGCGACACGGTCAAAGCGACCATCACCGCCATCGACGACAAAGGCGTTGACGTCGAAGTCAACGGCGTTGCCGCCAACATCAAGAAAGCCGACATGTCGAAAGATAAAGCCGGACAGGATCTGAGCCAGTATAACGTCGGCGACGAGCTGGAAGCCAAAGTCGTCAGCGTTGACAAGAAGAAAGGCAGACTCGGCCTGTCGGTCAAGGCTTTGGAAATCGAGGAAGAGAAAAAGGCGCTGGAAGAATACTCCAACACCGCTTCCACCGGTTCCGCTCTCGGCGACGCCCTCGGCGAAGCCCTGAAAAAGAAATAAGCCGCAACCGGTTTGTTTGCAAGGAACCGCCCGTCATCGGGCGGTTCTTTTTTTTAACGTCGGCAGACGCAGGCGGCGGGGACGACCGAAAAAAAACGACAGCCGCATTTTTTGCTTGGAAAAAACCGGCAAACAGAGTATAATATAAGGACATCAGACAGGAGTAAGGCATGAAACTGAACGTATCCGAATACCGTTGGATTCTGCTGAACTGTAATATTATGGCAGGCCTGTACAAAGGAAAACAATATGCGGTGATCGAACCGAAGTTTCCCAAATACCAGGCCAAACTCGACCGCCTGCTCGGCAGCATCACCTTTCCTTCCATCGAAGAATGGAACAGACTTTCCCGCGAACTCAAACCCAAACTGAAAGAAACCGGAAGGCTCCGGCACGAACAGGCCGTCCGCAAGCTGGCAGGCATGTCCAACAGCCGGCTCGCCGCCCTTAACAACAAGCAGAGAATCGAACTGCTCGACGGCCTGCTGCAAGACGTTATCGGCCGGGATCTCGAAACTTTTGAGCAAAACCGGCAAACTGTTTCCGCCTACGGCGATCAGCTCAAAATCCTGCTGTTCGGGATCAGGCTGCCGGAAGAGTTTCTCCGGCAGGAACAGGCGCGCTGCGAACAGTTCTGTCACCGCCTGCAAAGCGTGCCGCGGCTGAAAGAAGACCTTGAAAACTGGTTTGAACTGGAATTCCGGCTACAACGCGCATTGGCCGAAAACATCATAAAAACCTTCAACAACACTTATCAGACCCAAATCGGGCTGCGGTTTTTCGGAGAAAGCGAGTGGTATCGGGCACAGGCGGAAAAGAACGCCGCGCCGGTCGGCAAAACCGCGCCGGCCGCCTATGCCGAAGGCTGCACGGTTTTCATCAACAAAGAAAAAATTGCCGCCTGCAACAACCTTTTCGTTCCCGCACTGATTTTTCACGAAGCACTGCGTGTTGCCCGGCAGCAGGAAGACTGGTCGCATTTTCCGCTGATCGACAAACTGTTTGAAAACAAATTCGCTTATCTTGCCCTGGAGGGAAACGACCTTTACGGCATGAACCCCGTGGAACATCACGCCTACCGGATGGACGAGGCCGTCGCAGGCTTCCTGCTTGACAAAATGCAAATCAAATTTATCGAAAACGATTGTCCGCCGGCAGACGCCTTTCCCCGTTTCGCGGGCAAAAACATTTTTTCCCGCAGCGAAAAAACGGCAGATATCGACAAACAGTGAAAAAGGCTTTCAATAAAAGAAAAACGCACTATTTTGACAAGGAGCACTTTGTATGAAAAAAACAATTTTGGGAGTATTTACGGCGATGGCAATCATTAACAACGTTTCGGCCGCGGAACAAAAACTGCCCGACCCGAACCGGGAAGGCGGCATGCCGCTGATGCAGGCCTTAAACGAAAGACATTCGGTCAAACAGTTCGGCGACAAGGCAATTGATGACCAAACCTTAAGCGACCTTTTGTGGGCAGCCTACGGCGTCAACCGCAGCGGCGGCCTGCGTACCATTCCGACGGCCATGAACCAGAAAGACCTTGAAATATACGTCGCCAAAGCCGACGGAATCTGGCAGTATAACGCCATCAGCCACACGCTCAAACAAATCGGCACCGACAACATTCTGCCGCTGTTTCAAACTCAGGACTACATGAAAAACGTGCCGCTGGTATTGATATATACCGGCAGCAAAGACGAAGACTATCCGGCCATGCATGCGGGATCGGCCTATCAGAACGTCGGCCTTTACGCCGCGTCCAGAGGGCTCGGCGCCGTCGTCCGCGGCTATTTTGACAAAGAAGCGGTTGCCAAAGCGCTGAACCTGCCGAACTCGGAAGCGGTCATTATCAGCCAGGCCATCGGTTGGGAGTAGGAATGCCGAATCGCCGCATGCCGCCGGGTTAATGCGGCGCGGCCGGCGGCGAACATTTTTCTCAATACTGAAAAATCTCTCCTTCCGGAGGGATTTTTACTTTCGTGTTTTTATTTTTATACCTTGCCGTCATGGCAGCCGCTTCGCTTTCGTTATACCATTTTAATACCGGCAGAACCGTCCGACGCGGTTTGCCGACCGGCATCTTTTCTTCTTTTCGGGAACGTATTTTTTATCCATAATTTTTTCCCTGTTAAAACAAAACAGAAAAAATCCCCTGTCGGGGCTAAAGAAAACAAAGCCGGAAATTGACAGACAAATAAGCAAAGCACAACGCAAATATCTTTGAATGACAATAATAGCATGCAAATTCAACTTATTATACAAATTATGCCGTTTTTTTGAAATTTTTGTTGCAAAACTCAAGACAATGCTATAATCTGCCAACAGTTTTACGGACAGGTGGCCGAGTGGTCGAAGGCGCACGATTGGAAATCGTGTGTACCCCTAAAGGGTACCAAGGGTTCGAATCCCTTTCTGTCCGCCATTTTGATTAAAAAGACGCTGGTTTACAGCGTCTTTTTTCGTAACCGGCGGAAATGCGGGCTTTGTGGGCGGTTGACTTCGCCGAAATGACTATGGTAAGCTCATTTTATGTTGGGAAATGCAAAATTTCCGGCACTTACATACGATGGCGATTGTGGGAGAGACAAATTAGCCGAGTATAACCGATGATTACATATTTTGAAATCCCACGATTGATGGAAAGGGAAGTTTCTCTCCTTCTTAAACTCATATCCGGTAAAATCATGTAGATAATGTCAAGATAAATTAGGAAAATTTTGTTTTTGATATTTTTATATGTAGTTAATTTTTTATTAAACTGTAATTAATTTTATATTTTTTTGTAAATATTGAAATATTTTTTTGCAAAAAAAGCATTAAAATACAACATCTTTTCTATTTACTCTGTAGATAATTTATTTTATATATTGTAGATGTTGTTTGTTAATGTTGTAGAAAGAAAATAAATGTTTAGCCATTTTGACTTGATTATTCCTCAACCTGATTTTAAAGATAAAATTGTTGCTGATATTATTGAACTTGAAAAACTTAGAGGAAGTCAAATTAATCCCGGTGTAAATAGAAAAGTGTTTAACCAATTGAAACAGGTTTTTCATCTTGTTGAGAGCTTGTATTCGGCCAGAATTGAAGGTAACCGAACAACAATTTCTGATTACATCCAAGATAAGACTGAAGGAAAAAAAGAGGCACAAACTTTTAAGGAAATTGAAAATATTGAAAAAGCTCTATGGTTTATTGATCATTGCTTTAGAGAAAATCCAGAACAACCTATTGATAAAGCTCTTTTATGTACTCTACATAAAATTTTAACAGATGGATTATCTTCTGAAAAAGAGGGCTCTCGCTACCCCGGCGGTTATCGACAAGGAAATGTTACCATTTCACATGCAACATATACCCCTCCTTTTTATATTAAGGTCCCTGATTATATGGAGGAGTTGATTAATTTTATTAATCAGCCGGCAGATTTACAAGATGTGCTTTTAAAAGTTGCTATTGCTCATCATCGGCTTGTTTGGATTCATCCTTTTGATAATGGGAATGGCCGAATGGCCAGAATTTTAACTTATGCTATGCTCAAAAAAGCTAAGTTTGATAAAATTTCGTTGCTTAATACGGCTGCAATATTTTGCATAAACAGAGAACAATATTTTGAGAACTTAGCAAGAGCCGATACAGGGTCTGCAGAAGGGCTTTTGGATTGGTGTCGTTTTGTCTTATCTGGTTTATTAAGCGAGTTAACAAAATTAAGAAAACTCTTGGATTCAGAGTTCTTTCGTAATCATATTCTCAAACCGGCCGTTGATTATACTATTGCCAATGGATTAATATCTTCTGAAGAAGGAAAAGTGTTAAATCTATCTATTGCCCACTCAGATAATCTTATTATGGCAAAAGATATTGGCAATATTTTAAATAATAAAACACAGCGACAAATTACATATATTACAGGCAAAATGCTTGAGAATGAGCTGTTGCAAAAGGAAACTGAAAATAGTCGTAAATATTTAATTAACATCATGCAAAAGCATATTTTACGGGGCATTATTGAAAATCTTTCAAAAGAAGGATTTACACAACATTTGGAACATAGTTAAAAGGATACATCCATGGTCTCATATTTAGGCAATATAGTTTCTTTCGTAATCCAAGAGCTTTAAGAATTTTTATAACCTGTCTATCAGAGGTTATAAAAAACATATCTTTATGGCCATCTAGCAGCCCTCTATTTTCAATGGTTAATTCTGAATATCTCTAAATAGACTATTGCAAAATTTCAGGCAGTTACATACGATGCCGGTCAGCAAACCGCGCCGGACGGACCTGCCGGTATTAAAATGGTATAACAAAAGCGAAGCGGCTGCAGCGGCGGCAAGGTATAAAAATAAAAATGCGAATGCCGATTTCGGGAGAGGCGCTTCAAGTATTATCTCGTTGCCATTTATTGCTTGTACTTTGATAACAGATACCAAAACAGCATATATTTCATTGTTGACCAGCAAGTTATCCTGTATTGAATTACAAGCGACTGCGGTTGTAGATATTTTATTATCAGTCACGGAAGATTTGAACACTTAAAACGCTCCCGGGCAGGCTTTTGTTATTGCAAAATTTACCAATTTCAACCTTTTTTCCAAAGGCAGCCAATATCAACGGCCCCGGCCGGCAATTCTGCCATATCTTTTTTATCAGCGGGTTCTCCGCAGGCATGGCTCATTCCCATACACACCAGACCGACGGCCGAAACTTCCGACTCTCCGATTTTACGCTATCTCACATTCTGATTCCTATATTTTATAATTAACCAGGAACTCAACGGTTTCCGGATCATAATGAGAAAAAAACAGGCTGTTTTCCGTATCCAGCCGACGTATTGTTTCCATTTCTCCGGCAGATAAGTTAAAATCGAATATGTCAAAGTTTTGTTCCATACGTTCTTTGTGAACGGACTTCGGAATGACAACGACATTTTCCTGTATCAAAAAGCGCAACGCCGTCTGAGCAACCGTTTTATGATGTTTTTCGCCGATTTTTTGCAAAGTTTCATTTTGAAAGAAGTTATTCCGCCCTTCGGCAAAAGGCCCCCAGGACATTGGCTGCGTGTTGTATTTTTTCATAATTTCACGAGCTTGCTGCTGTTGCTGGAAAACATGGAGTTCAACCTGGTTAACCGCAGGTTTTATTTCGGCAAAGTGAGCAATATCGACAAATCGGTCCGGATAAAAATTGGAAACACCGACAGCCCGGATCTTACCGTCTTTATACGCTTCTTCCATTGCCCGATATGTTCCGTAATAATCGTTAAACGGCTGATGAATAAGCAGCAAATCAATATAATCCGTTTGCAGCTTTCTTAAAGATTCTTCTATGGAAGCTTTGGCTTTTTCATATCCGGCATTGGAAATCCATACCTTTGTAACCAGAAAAAAATCCTGACGCGGCAAACCGCTTTTTTTAACGGCATTGCCGACGGCTTCTTCGTTAAAATAAGCCTGAGCGGTATCAATTAAGCGATAACCCGTTTGAATTGCTTCGCTGACAGCTTGTTCGCATTCTTTCAAATTTTCAATCTGATAAACGCCAAAACCTAAAATCGGCATTTTAACGCCATTATTTAATGTTACATATTCCATAACTTTTCCTTCCATATTATTTAATCAGATATCTCGGCCTTCCGCTGCCGTTTTCAGGTTTTTCGGCGTCTTTTGTCTCAAACGACGGCTGATGACATATGATTCGTTCATCATCCGTATCCTTAATTTAACCGGTTGTATTCTTCATCCGCGACCGGTTCCAGCCACTCTGCCGAGGCGCCTTCGTTCGGAACAGAAATCGCAATATGGGTAAACCAACTGTCTTTCGCCGCGCCGTGCCAATGTTTAACCCCTTCCGGAATATCGACGACATCACCCGCTTTCAATTCCTGCGCCGGCTTTCCCCATTCCTGATACCAGCCGCGGCCGGAAACGACAAACAAGGTCTGTCCGGTTTTGTGATGAACATGCCAGTTATTGCGGGCTCCCGGCTCAAAAGTAACGTTTGAAGCGCTGATACCCTCTTTTGTCAGCGGCTGCAAATAACTTTTGCCGGTAAAATATTCGGCATAGGCGGCATTTTCTCCGCCCAACCCGAACAAAACCGTTTCGGTTCCGGTTTTATCAGCAATTTCCAGGATTTCCGCGACTTGCGCGTCAGTCAAACCGTTGTGTCTGCCAATGTTAACGTGGCCGTTAAGCTGGTCCGTTACGTTATCCATTGAAGCCAGCATGGCGATTGTGGCCAATTCTCTTGTTTGCCAGTCAATATTATCGCGGGCAAAAACATCGCCGAACAAATGGGCTTTTAAGAACTCGTCAATTGCCGGAGCAAATTCATAAATTTTGCCCCGAACCGGCTGTCCGACAAGTTTCGTTTGATTTTCCGTGCCATAATCAAGGCTGTTTCCTTCCGGTTTTGCACTCGGGAGTCTGCCTTGTTCATCCCCGTTGCCGCGCTCTTCTTCAAGCTGCATCAATGTGTTTAAGGCATTCAGACTCCTCGGAAAGCCGCAATAAGCATAAACCTGCACCAGAATTTCCTTAAATTCGTTGACGGTAACGCCGGCTTCCAATCCCGCCGTCAGAGCCTGTTTCAAACCGGCCTGATTGCCGCGGGCAGCATAAGAAGCCGCCGCAGCTATTGATTTTTGTCCGGCATTTAAAGCTGTTTCAGCCATAGCATTTTCTCCCGTAAAAAGTATTATTCCTAAAATAACAGAGGCAAATATTCGTTTTATCATGGTCATGTCCTTATCTGATAAAGCTGGTAAACTCAATATTCCCTTTTTATCCCGCCTGAATTCATCAGGTGCGGTGAGCCGTTGATCAGCAAAACTTTCATGTTTTCTCTCCCATAAATTTCATCGGACTGTTATAGTTTAGTACCTTATTTTTGAACTTACAGACCATATTCTCTCAAATAATTGCCTGTTTCTCTCATTTTTTGTTTGCAATAATAAAAACGCCTTTATATTCTCGTAACAGAAAGTGAGAACCCATGGACAGTTTGGAAGAAAAGCGCAATTTGCTGAAAACGAAGGTGCGGAAGCTTTTTCCCGCTCCGGGATTGCTGCAGACCGGCATCAAAGGCTTCGGCGCCGCGCTCAGAACCGCACCGACCTTTAACCGGCATTGTTTTTACAAACCGACGGTAATCGTGGTTTTGCAAGGAAAAAAGCAGACTGTTTTAGGCTCGGAGAAGTTTACCTATAACGAAAATCAGCTGGTTGTAACATCCATTGACATTCCGACAGTCGGCAGCATTGTCGAAGCCAGTCCGGAAAAACCGTTTATGACCCTGATTTTGGATCTGGACAGTTATCTTATCAGCCAGCTCTTAAGCGAGGGAAATTACCCGCATAACGAAACGGCGCGCCGGGGCATGGGAATCGCCGAAACCGACGAAGCCCTGCTGGATGCCTTTTACCGGCTGATTTCGCTTTTGGATCGGCCCGAACGGCAAAAGATTATGGCACCGATGATCATTAAAGAAATTCATTATCTTTTGCTCACTTCGCCGTTAGGGGACATTCTCCGTTCCGTCAACACCAAAGGCTCGCGAAACAACCTGATTGCCGACGCCATTGCCTGGCTCAAGGAAAATTATCGCCAGCCTTTAAAAATTGAAGAACTGGCGCATAAATTCAATATGGCGGAATCTTCATTTTACCGTCATTTCAGCAAAGTAACCAGCCTTAGTCCGCTGCAGTATCAAAAACGGCTCCGCCTTTATGAAGCGCAGCGCCTGATGTTGTCGGAAAACCTTGATGCCGCCAACGCCGCTTATGAAGTCGGCTATGAAAGCGCCAGCCAGTTTAACCGCGAATACAAACGGATGTTCGGCATGCCGCCCAAAACAAACGTCAACCGGATGAAAAACGCCTGACCGACGTCTGTGCGGGAAAATTTTACAGTTGATTGTTTTTATATTTTGTCCCCCATTCCGCCATTGCCATAATTACCGGTCGTAAAGACCGTCCCGTTTTATTAAGGCTGTATTCGACTCTGGGCGGAACTTCCGCGTAAACCCTGCGGTCAAGCAGTCCGTCACTCTCCAGATTGCGGAGGTTTTCGGTTAAAACGCGCTGGCTGATTCCGGTCAAACTTTTACGCAATTCGCCGAAACGCTTCGTTCCGCCGAGCAAGTCGCGGACAATCAGCAGTTTCCATTTGTTGCCTATCAGGCTGATGGTCGTTGCGACCGGACAATCTAAATTTTTTTTATTTGAAATCACCTTGTTTTCTCCAAAAGTTACTTTTTGCATACTTCATAACAAAATAGTGCCTACTTTACATTTCAATCTAAATGTCATTATAAAATTATTGTTCTTAAACGCAATCATTTTCGGAGAAAACAAATGAAAGAAATAATTGTAAAAAATTACCGTGAAATTCCCGCACAAGTGCAAACCCAGGGCGATAACCGGTTCAGCGTTAAGCCGGTTATCGAAGACATTGCCAAGTGCTCGGCCAACTTCGTGGAGGTTGAGCCCGGAAAACATGCCTATGGTTACCATTACCACGAAGAGAACGAAGAAGTCTTTTATATCATCAGCGGCAAGGCAACGGTTAAAACGGAAAAGGGGGATATTCATCTTAATGCCGGCGACATTATTTGTTTTCCGGCAGACGTAAGCGGTTCGCACGTTATCTCGAATCCGTCCGAGACCGAAAAGCTGATTTATCTGGATGTCGGGACAGCCAACAGACCGGACGTCGTTCACTTTACCGGAACGAATGCCGGAATGGTTGTTGCCCGCGAAGGCATTTATAACTTTTCAAAATAGTCCCCAAAGCCGATCAGCATTATTCCGGCCGGCTTTAAACCGCTTAAACGGGCTGAAAAATTCAGTTTTCCGGTTTTAGCGAATCATAGAAGAATGATGCCGTTGCCCCGCCGTCAATCAGAAAATCGGAACCGGTAATAAACGATCCGTCAGGTGACATTAAAAATTCCGCAACATTGGCAACTTCATCGGCCGTTCCGGGCTTTCCGGACGAACGAAAGGCACCTTCGGGAACTGAAAAAACACCAGCGGTTCGGCGCTTGCATTTGACGGCGGCAAACCTTATATAAAAATATGGAGATTGTTTTTAAAAAAACGAATCAAAGGCGACCGCTCCGGGCGGCCGCCGCAAAAGGAGGACATACACATGCTTAAGATACTTGCCAACAAACACGCCGTCGTTTTAACCGCCGCTCTTCTGATGAGCGGATTTGCCGCCCTGCCCGTTTGCGCGGGACAGACAAATGCCGCCCAAAACGCCGACGACAAGGAAATAGCCATGCTCAAACAGCGGGTTGACGAACAGGAACGGATGATCAACGACCTTTTGCGTTTCAATTCTCCGGCCAAATTTCATCACCATATGCGGAGAATGCTGAACGATCCGTATTTTGCGCCGGACGACATTCTGTTCAACGCGCCGATGCAGGCGCCGACGGACGTTTTCGGCCGGATGAACGTATCCGATAAAAAAGACGCGATCGAAGTAACGGTTGAAATGCCGGGCATGGATAAAAAGGACATTGAAATCGAAGTCAAGGACAACATCCTGACCGTCAGCGGAGAGAAAAAGGAAGCTCAGGAAGTCAAAGAAGGCGACTACTATATGCAGGAACGCCAGTTCGGACAGTTCAACCGTTCAATCGGCCTGCCGGACAACATTGACGTCAACAAAATTTCCAGCAGCCTCAAAAACGGCGTGTTGACCATCATTGTACCGAAAACGGCAGAAAAGGCCGTGGAAGTTAAAAAGATTCCGGTTGACTGACCGCAAGCAAACAACCGAAGACCGGCAGCAGCCGGTCTTTTCTTACCGCAAAAGCGCCGTAACGGGTTGATAATATCCGGTTATATTTCATAATACCTTCAGGTTAAGAATCGGAAAACGCCGGACTCAGAAAGCGAAACGGCGAGGAAAAACGATTTCCGCATTGACCGGCAACGAATGCTTCGGTAAGTTTGGACGAGTTTATGACAAAAGCCCGCTAAAAACCTTTCGGTTTTTAACGGGCTTTTCGTTTTAAAACGACTTTGCTCATTTGTTTTTTAAAAAGTTTTTAATGCCGAAGCACCAGCAGAAAACCAAAGTCCCCAATATCATCAGTACCAGAGCTTCCGCGCCGGCTGCCAAAAGCGCCAGCAGCAAATTTTCGGGAAACAGTTCATCGGTGACGGAAAAAGCAATCCCGCTCAGCGCAACCCAGGCAAACACAAGCGCTATGTTCCGCATCAGGTTGGGAAATCTGAGAGAGTGTGCGGAAATTGATATACACACAATAAACCCGGCCACACCCACAATGAGCATTACAAGATTCGTATACATGATAATAAATTTAAAAATTAAACATGTCTGTATTATATCATCTTTGCGGAATTTGTACAGAACTTATCCGACAAGCCGCAAAAAACCGGGATCATCCCGGTTCTTCCTGCCGGCCGGATGAAACCGGCCGCCGTTTTTTTGTTTTACTTCGGCGGCAAAACGCGTTACAGTTAATAAATTACATAAACAGAACGAATGCCAAGACAATGGACAAAGTATCAGTCATCATCCCGGTTTACAACTGCGAAAAGTTTTTAAAACACACCGTTCAGTCGGTTTTAAATCAGAGTTTTCAGAACTGGGAAGCAATTATCGTCAACGACGCCTCAACCGACGGCAGTCTGGCGGCCGCCCGCGAATTTTCCGTCAGCGATCCGCGGATCCGGGTGGTCAGCCAGGAAAAGAACAGCGGGGTCGGCGCCTGCCGCAACCGGGGAATGGCGCTGGCCGGCGGGCGCTATCTGGCGTTTCTCGATTCCGACGACCTGTGGTCAAAGGAAAAGCTTTCCCGTCAGCTGGCCTTCATGCGGCAAAACAATGCCGCGGCTTCGCACACCGGCTATGCCTTTATGAGCGAAAAAGGAGAAGTTCTGGTTAAGGGAAAAGTTTCCGTCGACCGCGAAATCGGGCTGGAACAGTATATGAAAACCACCCAGATCGGCATGTCGACGGTGATGATCGACCGGCAGAAAATCCCCGATCTGAAATTTCCCGAAGAGAGGGAACTGTGCGAAGACGCCAGGGCCTGGGTTTCGCTCTTTCACCGCGGATACCGCTTCCACGGGTTAAACGAAGTGCTGCTGCTTTACCGGGTGCGGCAGAACCAGCTTTCCGGCAACAAGCTCAACATGGCCCTCAACACGCTGAAACGTTATCTGCGCGAGGACAACCTGCCGGCTTACAAACGGTTGTACTGTTTCCTCAGCTATGCCTGCAACGGCGCCAAAAAAAGAATGAACCAAAGCAATCTGGCGCCGGAAATCATACATAATTTCAACTGCAGGAACAACGAATGAACAAAATCATTGCCTTTCTTTCGGCTTTTTGCCTTTATGCCGGCAATTCCGCCGCACAATCGACCCCGCTCCTGCCGGGCAGCGAAGGAGCCTTGGGCGCATGCCGGGCGGACAAAAGAAAACAGACGAGCGAACTGTTCGGCATGAAAGTCGCCGTCGTTCAGACAATCTCTCCGCTTAAAAACGGCGGCTGCCGGTTTGAATCCGTCGCCGAAAGTGATCTGGGCGTCAATATCACCGTCTGCAACTTTACGGCGGAACAAATAAAAGAAATTGCCCGCGCCGAAAACGACGAAGAAAAAGAGATTTACGAAGAAACCATTCCCCTTCGCATGATGGACGAAGACGGCAACCCGGCCGAAGGCGGACAGCTGACGGTCAGGGGCACGCGCAAAGAAATCGTCTGGAGCCGTTTTCTGAATGATGAAAACGTCTGCCGCAGCGAATTTAAGGAAAAAGACTCCGCACAAGATCTGGCGGCGGCCGTCGCCGACTGCAAAAAATTTGAAAAAAATCTGAACTTATTCGGTTTTCGGCTCAATGTTAGCGTTAAACCCGGCAGCAAGGGCTGTCTCTACCGTTTCCGCTCCAAAACGCCCGGCATGACAAACGGCTTTGCCGGCGAAGAAAGCCGAACGCCGCCGCATGAAATTGAAATCAACTGCCGGTTTTCCCCCGAACAGCGACGGCAAGCGGCAGACTTTATCCGAAGCGGCGGG
>ULXS01055098.1_pt1 | contig 14982 bp, 17 predicted proteins | sample 1961421 | NCBI WGS metagenome assembly ULXS01 (sample SAMEA4835842, study PRJEB28245) | human gut metagenome | biome: gut microbiome; material: fecal sample | place: Denmark | collected 2008
AGAAAATGATCAGTTGATTGATTTATTTGATGCATTGAGAAATCAGCCGTTTAAAAATCTGGAGGGTACGTATACAAATGAGAGTGTAACACTTCAAATCGATGAGAATGGTTTGTATGCAATGCAGGATCAAGAGAATTCGCATTCTGGCCTATTGTTTAGTGTAGGTATGGAAGAAGATGGATTTGTGTATGGATATGATGACTATAATCAACAAGTCTTATCGTATTGTAAAGTAATGCCGTTATATGAAAAATTAGAGATCAAAAATTTGTTTGATCATGACAAATTAGAATTGGAGTATAAATATGAATAAAAAAGTATTAGTAAGTGTATTCGCATTAAGTATGGTATTTGGATTGACAGGATGTTCAAGTGAAAAGCCAGAAGAAAAAAAGGAAGATACAAAGGTTGTTGAAAAGAAAGAAGAGAAGAAGGAAGAAAAGAAAGAAGAAAGTACGGATGCTGTATTAGTAAGAGAAATTTCGAGTAAGACATATACAGTCACAATTCCAAAGCTTACTTCATTCTATACACCAAGTAGAGATGGTTTAGAAGTTAAAACAGAAGTAAATGAGCAACAAATCTCATATACACTTGAAGATGAATTTGGTGATTTTAAAATGGCTATTTATGTAAATCCAATCAGTGCTGAGAGTGCAGAAGCCTATGCGAATCGTATTAATGAAGGATTTAAGGATGATGAATCGGAACAATATAAGCCTAGCACGGTGGGTGATTTCAATGGTTTTAGAAAGGTGACTACAAGTGAAAATCCTAGTTTCAAATGTAAAGATAACTTGTTGTTGGATTTTGAAAGTGTGGATGGTTCTGCTGTAGTGATGTCTGTAACGGTTGAACAATTCAATGATTCGGATACTGCGGATATGGAAGTAGCGATGAAAGCTATTTTAGACAATATGAAAGTTGAGGTTAAGTAGTCATGAACGCAAAATTTGTGAAAAGCTTATTAGTAATCGGAATGGGCTTGAGTTTAGCTGCTTGTTCATCGAATGATCCAGAGCCTAAAAAGGAAGATACAAAGGTTGTCGAAGATAAAAAGGAAGAAAAGAAGGAAGAGAAGGCAACGGATTTTGTAGTAAGTAAAAACTATAATAAGAAATATGACATCATCATCACAATGCCTCAAGATTTCACAACGATTTATACGCCAGCAGATGGTGTAGAGGTTACAGGAGAGATTGTGAATGATTCTTTTATTCGCTATAGCTTTGAAAATAAAGAAGCCGATACGAAAAAGATTGCGGCAATTGAAGCAAATGCAGATGCAACAGCGGATGAAGTGGCTGAAACCTTCAATAAAGGTGAGGAAGATGAGAGTAAGCTTTATAAGGTTTATCAGGTTGGAAACTATACAGGTGTAAATAAGATTTCGGATTATTCTTATGATGATTATGTAACGTACAATATGTATTTCAATTTGGATCGAGATGGTTTTAAAGGAACAATTAAGGTTGTTGCTGAAAAGCTAAAAGATGAAGCGGATGATTCAGATACAGAAGCAATTATCACTGCAATTTTGGATAACGTAAAAGTCGAAAAGAAGAAATGTGAGTAAGCCTATGAATCATAAGCTAGCTAAGATCTTGCTTGCGCTAGGTATAGGCTTAAGCCTAGTTTCTTGTGTAAAAAAGCCAGAAGAACCAAGGTCTTCACAAGTGAAAAAAGAAGAGAAGGTAAAGATTGGCGAAATGACTGGAGTCGCACAAATGAATGGCTATTTCATTAAGATGACGATGCCGGATTTATTGTCGGTTTATACACCAAAACAAGAGGACTTAGATATATCGGGTAAGCTAGAGGGTGGTCGTATCCTTAAATATGATTTACATTCGGATGATCGTACGTATATCACGCGAATTTCAATTGATTGCGATTATCGTAAGGCGGCCAAGGAAACGGCGGATGTCTTGAATGCGGGTTTTGAAGATGAGGCAGATCAATATAAGGCATTTACGATTGGTAAGTATTCGGGTTATAAGAAAACAACGGTATATGATTCGTCTGATAAAACCTATTCTAAGATGTTGATCGATTATCCGGTTGGTGAAGATAATGTTGTCTTACAAATCTATGTAGAACAAGAAAAAGCCAATGATTTGGATGAGGTAACAAGAGCGATTTTGGATAATATCGTTGTGGAAATTTGTATGGAAGAGTAGGTGATCAGAGTGAAAAGGAATAAGTTATTAACTGGTTTCTTAGTCTTGGGGTTAGGGCTTAGTTTAGTGGCTTGTTCATCAAATGAGCCAGAAGAAAAGGTAGAAGAAAAGAAAATAGAAGAGACTAAGGCAATCGAAGAAAAAGAAGAAAAGGTAAAAGAAGAGAAGAAGGAAGAAGAAAAGGCTAAGGCAGCTGAGGAAGAAAAAGAAAAGGATAGTACGATTATTAGTTATGCGAATAAAAAGGTCAGAGTTACTTTACCTAAAGATTTAACTTCTTTCCATACACCAGCTAGAGAAATTTCTAGATATAGCTATATGGAAGAATCGAATGTTCTTGGTTATTCATTGTATGCGAAAGATCGTACGTTCACCATTCATTTCTCAATTGGAACGGATGGCTGGGATTCAGCAGAGGCTGCCAGTATTTCTCACAACAAGGTTTGTAAGGATGAATCAAAAATGTATGAGCCATGTACTGTAGGTGAATATTCTGGATATAAGTATGTGGTGTCAAGTGATAAATCGATTGAATATCATTATGTGCTTGATTATCTAGTGGATGGTCAAGATGTCGTACTAACCATTCGTGAATAATTACGCAATGATGACGATACTTCCTTGTTAGAGCCATTGTTGCTGGATGTGGTACATAATTTAAAGATTGAATTAATAGGAGAATAATATGAATGGGAATAAGTTATTAACTGGGTTCTTAGTTTTGGGTATGGGATTTAGTTTAGTGGCTTGTTCAAGTGATAAGCCCGAGTCTAAAAAAGAAGAGGCTAAGGTAGCAGAAAAGAAAAAAGAAGAAAAACGAATGGATACGCAGGATCGAACGGCTAAATTGAGTGTTCCCGAAGATCTATCTCCTTATTTTACTTCATCTAGAGAGGGTGTAGGTAAAATGGAGAGTATGTTAAAGGATAATGGTTCGATTGTCTATAAGTGTTTAAATGAAGAGAATAAGTATGAGTTGAATGCTGAAATTAAATTGTTGTCGTCTAGCTCAGCTGAAAAAAGTGCGGATCTACAGAATTCAATATATGGTGAAAATGACGAGGATAAAAAGTATAAGCCTTGTACGTTTGAGGGCTTTGATGCGTATAGTCAAACCATCAATCTGGGTACAGTTGAAAATACTAGACTTCACTATTATGTAGATTATCCAGTCAAAGATATCAATAAGGTCGTTTCCATTGAGATCAACCAGAAGAATGATAAAGAAAAGGATACTTCTGATTTAGAACCTTTTGCGAAGGCTATCATTAAGAATATGAAGCTAGAAAAAGTGAAGGAAGAAAAGAAAGAGGAAGTAAAGCAGGATGTTAAAGAAGAGAAGGTGGATGAAAACAGCAAGGAAATTGTGGGCGAATCGTCTCGTGCAAAATTAATATTACCAAGGGATTTGACTTCGTTCTATACGCCAAGTATGGAGTATGACACAATCAAGGGAAATCAGGATAAGGGAAACATTGGCTATACATTGAGTCGAAAAGATCCAGATCGTTCAATCTACGTTAACATATGTACGGATTCAAGTGATACGCTTGAAGAGGCTATTGTCTTTCATAATGAGCATTTAAGTAAAGGAGAAGAGCCATTCACAGAGTATACATTGGGTGAATATTCTGGATATCGTTCTATGAGCTACACGAATTATTGGAATAGTGCCAATGATACGACGTATAGGTATAAGTTAAATTATCCAGTGGGCGATAAAAATGTAATATTATCATGTTCTGTAACACTTCGTGATAATTCAGATGATACGACAGGTTTAGAAGATGTAATGTTAGCGGCTTTACAGCAATTGAAGGTAGAAATTAAATAATAATAGGAGAACATAATATGAAAAATAATAGATTAATGACAAGTCTGTTTGTGTTTGGTATGGGCTTGAGTCTAGTTGCGTGTGGTGCAAGTGATGGTGATACGACTACAAAGACGGATGGTACAAAAACGGTAGAGAAGAAAGAGGAGCAGAAGTTTGCGGATCGAAAAGAGTATGAAACGGAGGGTCTAGCTTGTAATTTTAAATTGCCAAACTTGGATTCTTTCTATTTGGTGAAGGGTTTAGAAAAGCCTGTTTACAATACGGAATTATCGCTTGGAAACACAAAATATGAAGTTTATGATGATTATCTTCCGATTCTTTTAGTATATGTAGGAGATGATGCATTCGCAGAATGGAGTGATGGATATACTATTGAGGAACTTGCGACAAAAGATTTGAATGGGGAAGCTGAATATACAGAGACAAAAGTCGGTGGCTATAGAGCTTTAGTTGCAGATTTATCGGATGAGGATAATTTAAAGAAACAATACTATATTGAACATCCAGATCTAACAAATGGCATCGTTTGTATTGAAGTCTGTGAATATGATGATAATGATATTTCCGATGAATTGGCAGAAGCAATCATTAAAGAGTTCAAAGTTGTTGAACTTTTAGATGTTGAATAATTGTACTTTATGTCGAATCCGAATGATGGATATGCCAAAAGAAAAGAGATGAGTGTACAAGGATTGGCTTGTACATTCACTCTACCTAATATAGATGCTTATTTTCGTGTGAATGATGAGCGTGTTACGTATAAAAGTAAAGTTGTTGCTTCAGGGGTGATGTATCGCATTTTTGGTCAGAATACGGATATTTTAGTGTTTGTGGATACTATTCCTTATATTCGAAACAATGCGATGTCTTATGATGAAGTGGTTCGTGTTGAGTTTGAAAATCTAGATTATAAAGATTTAGAGATACTTGCTTATAAGACATGTATATATGAGGAAGAGGATGGTAATTATATAAAACGTACATATCTTGTGGACTGTCCAGATATATCAAGTGGTGTATTGAGAATCGAAATTCTGAGTAAATCGAATGAATTTGATTCTTTAGTAAGAGCGATTGTAAAAGAAATACAAGTAAAAACAATAGAAGAATGGTAGGTAAATAATATGGGATTAATTAAAGCAGGTGCTGGAGCCGTTGGATCTGTTTTTGGCGATCAATGGAAGGAGTACTTTTATTGTGATGCATTAGAGCAGGATGTATTGGTTCGTAAGGGTTCTAAAAGGACGGGTAAAAAGTCGAGTAATAAAGGAAGTGACAATATCATTTCAAATGGTAGTGTGATTGCGGTTGCGGATGGTCAATGTATGTTGATTGTGGATCAGGGTCGTGTTGTTGAGCTTTGTGCAACGCCAGGAGAATTTGTGTATGATTCTTCAAGTGAACCTTCCATCTTTGCGGGAAGTTTAGGTCAGAGTATTAAGGATTCTTTCTCAACAATGGCTAAGCGTTTCACTTTTGGTGGAGATACGGCTAAGGATCAAAGAGTGTATTATGTGAACACAAAAGAAATGGGTGAAGTTCTATATGGAACGGCGACTCCAATTCCATTTAGAGTGGTTGTGAATGAAGAATTGGGCTTCAAATTGTCAGTGAAATTGCGTTGTAACGGTAACTTTACATATCGTGTGGCCGATCCAATCTTATTCTATACGAATGTTTGTGGAAATGTGGCAGAGGATTTTGAGTCTGAAACCATTGAGGGCAAACTTAAGGGTGAATTGATGACGGCTTTGCAGCCTGCCTTGGCAAAATTGAGTGCGAATCGTGTGATGTATTATGAGATTCCAGCTCACACAATGGATGTTGCGGCAGCTTTAAATGATGAGTTGAGTGATATTTGGCGTGCTAAGCGTGGCTTGGGAGTTGTATCTTTCAATATTAACTCTTTGAGTATTCCTGAGGATCAAGAAAAGAAGATTACAGAGTGGGAAGAAAATGCGATGACGATGAATCAAACGGTTGCGGCAAGTCGTTTGGTTGGTGCCCAAGCTACAGCTATGAAGGATGCTGCAAATAATGCGTCTGGTGCAATGACTGGATTTATGGGTATGGGTATGGCCATGAATCAGGGTGGTATTAATGCGCAAAACTTATATGCGGCGGGTGCTGCTGCTCAACCAGCTCCTGATCCAACTCCAACACCGACTCCTGCACCTACGCCTGAGGCAAAGGCAGATGGCTGGACTTGTCCAACTTGTGGACATCTAGCAAGTGGTAAATTCTGTCCGGAGTGTGGAACGCCTAAGCCTAGTGTTGAGGGTTGGGCTTGTCCGACTTGTGGTACTGTAAATAAGGGTAAATTCTGTACAGAGTGTGGTGCAAAAAAACCGGCACATGAACCGTTGTATCGTTGTGATAAGTGTGGTTGGCAACCTGAGGATCCGCATCATCCACCTAAATTCTGTCCGGAGTGTGGTGACCCATTTGATGATAATGACATAGAAAAGTAGAGGGTTTTAATTATGAGTACTTTACAAGAGTTTAAATGTCCTTGTTGTAATGGTTCCATTTCGTTTGATACAAAACTTCAGAAGATGAAGTGTCCTTATTGTGATACAGAATTTTCTCTGGAAACACTTCAGCAATATGATTCTGTAAAGATTGAGGAAGAAGATCAATTTGAGTGGGATGTGAAGCCAGGTCAAGAGTGGGCAGAAAATGAAACTGATGGATTATTGACATATGTTTGTAATTCGTGTGGTGGTGAAATTGTTGCGGATGAAAATATGGCGGCTGCATCTTGTCCGTTTTGCGGAAGTCCGATTGTCGTAAAGGAAAAATTGGGTGGTGTCTTAAAGCCAGATTTAGTGATTCCGTTTAAATTGGATAAAAAGGCGGCTAAGGAAGGTTTGAAACAGCACTATAAGGGTAAGACTTTATTGCCTAAAGAATTCAAATCAGAAAATCATATTGAAGAAATCAAAGGTGTATATGTTCCTTTCTGGTTGTTTGATGCAGATGCCGATGGTGAGGTTCGTTATAATGCGACAAAGGTTCGTATGTGGTCGGACTCAGAATATGATTATACGGAAACCAAATACTATCGTTTATATCGTAAGGGGCATGTTAGATTTGAAAACATTCCTGTGGATGGTTCGAGTAAGATGCCAGATGATATGATGGAGTCTATTGAGCCTTATGACTTAAAAGATGCGGTGGATTTTCAGACGGCTTATTTAGCAGGGGTTTTAGCCGATAAATATGATGTGGATGCCGATTCAAGTATTGATCGTGCCAATACCCGTGTAAAGAAGTCTACGGAAGATGCGTTTATGACCAATTGCGGTAAGTATGACACGGTTACTTGTGAGGATAGTGCAGTTCAGATTCAAAATGGTACGGCAAAATATGCGTTGTATCCAGTGTGGATCTTAAATACGAAGTGGAGGGGTGAAAACTACAGTTTTGCGATGAATGGTCAAACGGGTAAATTTGTAGGGAATCTTCCAAAAAATAAGAGCCTAGTTTACTTATACTATGTAGTGGTTACGCTTCTTGGAAGTGTTTTAGCTTATATCGTAATATTGATTTTGAGTTGGGGAAAGTAGGAGGTTGTTTATGAAAAAACTTAGTATTTTATGTTCATCTCTTCTACTTGCACTTATGATGTGCTTCCCGGTTTTTGCGAGTGAAGATCTAAGATATGTAGAGGATAATGCAGGCTTATTAACTGTAAGTGAACAGCAGGAATTAAATGATACTTTAACTGAAATCAGTGAAAGACAAGGTGTAGATGTTGCCATAATCACTACAGATGATATGGGTGATCAATCCATAGAAGACTACGCAAAAGCGAAATATAATGAGCGTGGCTATGGTGATGATGGTGCTTTATTGGTTGTCAACATGGAAGTTCGCAAGTGGTGGATGTCTACTTATGGAAAAGGTACTACAGCTATTTCGTCAGAAGATATTAGTACGATTGGTAGTGAGTTTGCGCCTTATTTAAGTAGTGGAAAATATGCGGATGCATTTGAAACATACGCAAGACTTTGCGATGACTATATTACTAGAGCACCTAATCTTTCCGAAGAGTATGCGCAAGCTTTAAGTGGTCTTACTTCATTACAAGATGGACTAAGATTTGTGAATGATGATGCGCGTTTATTAACTGAGGATGAAAGAAAAGAGTTAAATGATACTTTAACCCAAATTGGTAAGCGTCAAGGTTTAGATGTTGCGATATTGACTACAAAAGATACGGGTGGTAAGGCACTTCTTGATTATGCGATGACGATGTATGAAGCGCTTGAGTATGGTCAGGGTAAAAATAAAGATGGAATTCTTTTAGTGGTCAACATGGAAACACGTAAGTTCTGGATGGCTACTCATGGTTATGGTATTACAGCATTTACGGATGCCGGAATTAGTTATATTAGTGAAAAGCTAGGTCCTTCTTTTAAGAAAGAGAAGTACATGAAGGCTTTTACAACGTTTGGTAGTCTTTGTGAAAAGTTTGTAGAAAAGGCACATAATGGTAAGCCTTATGATGTTGGAAATATGCCGTTTAAATGGCTTCCATGGTACTGCGTTCCAATAAGTCTTTTAGTAGGTTTTGTTTGTGCAGTCTTTGTGGTTAGTAAAAAGCGTGAACAACTTCATTCTGTTAGTTTTGAAGATATGGCACATAACTATATGAAGAAAAATACGTTGAAGATGAAAGAGGCTCATGACTACTTCTTGTATCATACAATAACTCGAAATCGAATTAAATCTGACGATGATGATAGTTCGAGCGGAGGAAGTAGCACATTCACTAGTAGTAGTGGCGACACGTATGGTGGTGGTGGCGGTAGCTTCTAATGCCGCAAAAAGCAAGATCAACCCCCTGTATTTTCCACTTTCAAAAGAAATTAATGTGAAGGTCAGTAATTGGCCTTCTTTATCGTTATTGTGGCAAATTTAGGGGATTATTTGAGATGAATGAGTGGGCTTGTTAAGATAAAGAAAATAGGGGGATAGTGTTATGGGCAAAAAGATATTATCTATGTTAGGTCTTGGAATAGTGTGAATTGGTATTGTGCTTGGGGGCAATCTTCTATTGATTCTTGTTGGAGCTATTCTTCTTGGGTTAGGTCAAGTGTTAAAGGAAAACGGTAATAATTCAAAGAATAAACAAGTGTTTCGTGAGTTCTTTGATGATGTTGAGGTAGATTCTGTTTCCCATTTGTTGGATGTATCAGATACGAATATTCCTTTGCCTAAACATGACTATTGTAGTGGCGGTGGATATGTACAAGGTAAATATAAAGTTCTAGATGTAGAGTTACGTACTATTAAACTTGCAGATGTGATAGAAGTTTTGTGTGATGAGACTGGTTTGTGGGAGAAGAATGAGAAACAAATTTATGAAGATCAATGGATGTTATGCAATCTGGATTGCAAGTTTAGTACTTGGCTAACTATATATCCTCATAGTTTATTGGATGAACAAACTATTAAAACAGGTAATGATGCTTTTGATAAGAAGTTTAATTTAAGTTGTGGGGATCAAGAAGAGGCTCTTAAAATATTGGATTCGATTTGTTTAAAGAAAATCATGACTTTGACAAATGGTCCGTTTCGTAAATTTTCCCTTAATCTAAATATGAATGGTAAGCTGTATATTGCAGCTCATAGTGGACATGGTTTTGAGAATGCGAGTAGGGATGAGTTGAAATGGTTTATGGATTTGATGGATGTGTTTAAAAGAAAATAATTGGCTCTCTTTAATGAGAGTCATTTTTAATGGCAATGATTTTGATTTATATATTTCATTCTTTAGTATTCTATAGATGTCAAAGGAAAGGAAAATGAATGAAAATTTACTATCAGAAAAGAAAAAATGGGTAGCCTCATTATTGGCATTATTCTTAGGAATGATGGGTATTCACAGATTCTATTTAGGTAGAAATGCATCCGGTGCAGTGATGTTAGTTGTGTTTGTTTTAGGTGTTTTGATTCCTATTGTAGGATGCGCATAATTTAAAGATTCGTTGATGATCAATGGCATAGGCAAATTATTTGTTTATGCTTTTTTTATTTTTTTGAACCAAATTAAAAACTTTTACGTCTCCATAGTGAAGGGAAGATAAGAAAGCTTATCTAAGGGTAAAAAACTATGGAACAATTAAGAGAAAAAAATGATGAATCAAAAGTCAGTGGCAGGTGTACAAAAGTATATGCATTAGTTTAATAAGGGGACTCGCAAGGACAAGAATGGTAAGGGAACAGGGAATCATAAAAATGATATTGTGTTCAAGGAAGTGGAGAACAGCTTTGGAAATATTGATCGTTGTTTAAAGGTATTGTCTCGTTATGTATATACGCAGATTGAAAATGAAAAAGTCATGAGCGTATATGATGTGTATCATGTAGAGAAAAAGAGAAGTGGAACAAATCTTAAACACTGCCAGCTATATGGGAATGCGGTATATGAATATCATGAAAGAACCAAGAAAAAGAATTGTCGTTATCCAGTTTATGAAATCATGCAGAAGGATATTCATGATCTAACAACATTAGATGTAACTACATGTACATATAGAGAGGCCGGTATTGAAGAGATCAAGGATTTTTGTAGAAGCTTAAGAAATACGTTTGAAACCTATTGTTTAAATCGTTTTATGGGCAAGGACAGAGTTGTATATGTGGATTGGAATACAAATGTGGAAATGCTAGAAGATTACAGCTATCGAAATACGGATTATGGATTTTATTTTGAAGTGTGTGGTTAGATATGTGATTTACTTTATTACGTATCTCGGATATGCTTGTATGCCATAAGAAAAGGAGGCAGGAAATTTTTAAATTTCCTGCCCTTAAATTATTGTGTCTGTAACATGTCGGCTAAGGATGTATCTTGTACAAATGTATTTGAATTGTACATAAACAATACGTCAGTAATTAAATCATTTTGGATCAATCGAGTGTAATCATCGAAATAATATCGTGGATCTACAACCGTAATTGATTCATATTCTGGAATCAAGAATGGAATTAAACTATTCGCATATGAGTCTTTGATCAACAATAAATGTTTCTTTGAATCATTATCGATATTGATATGGAACAAAGATTTATTGCCACCCATAAAGACGGCATAATTATCTTTTGTTTCTAAAGCTTCAGAATGATAAATCGTTCTCGATTTCTTGTTTGTGGATTCATCCGTAACTACATAATCCGTTTCTGTTTTAGGAACATAGATATCAATTTCATCTTTGATTTTTAGACTACCCGTTTTATTTGCCAAAGTACCCTCAAAAGAATTGGATACAGGGTAGATTGTATAATCCGATTTTTTTGTTTTATCTAATTTAAATGAAGATGCTAATGTTTGATATGAATAATAAGATGCCAATGATGTCCAGTGATGATCACTCTTATAGTATAAATATTCATCTTTATGTTTTTCTAAAGTAGAGCGCACATCAATTTTTTTGATCGAATCATCAATACGATTATAGATATCATCCATTTGTTTATTTTGATCCAAGGCATCAGCTGACTTAGGAAGACTGTCACGTTCAATACTGACGGCATTTGGTGCCAACATAAAACCTACATTTAAATCTGGATGGTTTTGTTTTAAAGTATTGATCGCATTTAAATTGCGATTCAATTGTTCCTTGTTGACTTCAGCTGTCTTTTCGATTAAACCACGCTTTGTCAAATACACACCTTGAATTTCTTTCACACCGGTAAATTTTTGAATTAAGTATTTAATGTGAATATTTTGATCTCTAAAAACAAATTGATCAGAAAACCAAGTGTTTAGATCCTTACCATATTGTCCTGATAATACATGTTCTACATTCCAAGCTGGAAATGTTTGTAGAGGTCGGTTTTCAGTTTCTGATTGTTTGTGGTCAGGAATGACAATATTAAGAATCATGATGACGACAACGGCAATACTGATAACTTTTGTAAGACTAGAAGCCATAATGGCTGAATACTTCTGCTTCATAACTTTTCACCTGGCTTTCTAGAACGCAAAGTATAGGAAGGAATGGTATGTTCCACCTACGATAAATGCGATACAAATAATCAACATGATGATATAAACAGCCCATGTTGTATATACAGTTTTCATTTTGTATTGATTGTAGAAGAAGATTTGTAGATTGTCATATACTTTAGTACTGAAAATAATGGCTAGTATAAATAGAATCAAGTATGATTTAAACATAAAGGCCGCTTGATTATCAACAAATGCACTAGCACCGATGCCAAACATTTTTCCAATAACAGAAAAAGCGCTGCCTAGACTTGGACTCATAAAGAATACCCAACCAATCAACACGACAAATAGTGTATAAATATGTGAGATGAATGTTGGAAGTTTTTCTAACTTTTCTTTTAAAAAGAACTTTTCTAACAATAAGAAGCCTCCATAATAGATACCCCAGACAATAAATGTCCAGTTTGCACCATGCCAAAGTCCTGTACTAAACCATACAATGAAAATATTACGAATATATGTGTTTTGATCAACACGATTTCCTCCTAGAGGAATATATAAATAATCTCTAAACCATCTTGATAAAGAAATGTGCCATTTTCTCCAGAAGTCCTGTACAGATATGGCTGTATATGGATGTTCGAAGTTTGGCGCAAAATCAAATCCAAAGAATCTCGATAATCCAATGGCCATATCGGAATAGCCAGAAAAATCAAAATAGATTTGCAACATATAACAAATTGCCAAAAGCCAAACGCCCATGACAGATTGATTGTTTTGTAAAACAGAGTAAACATAAGACAATTGATCCGCTAATAAGACTTTTTTGATCAAGCCCTTACTGAATAAAACAACACCACTCGCAAATTGCGCTTTTGATACAGTTCTATCATTTAATTGTGCTTCCACATCATGATAAGAGACGATGGGTCCCATACTGATTTTTCCAAAGAAGCTTACATATAATGAATAGGAAATCAAGTTTTTTTGTGGTTCACTCTTATTGTTATATACATCAAATAAGTAAGATAGTTCACTAAAGGTAAAGAATGAAAGTCCGACTGGAAGTGCAATTTGAATACTTGATTGAATATGAAGGATATTCATCACAAAACCAGTATATTTATAGACACCTAATAATAGTAAATCAACAACGATGGCGACAATCAAAATGATTTTGCGTGCTTTTTCATCTTCCTGTTCATTTAATTCAAGTGCTGTAAAGTAGTTCCATAAAATAGATAGAATCAAAAGTATGACGTGCACAGGATTGCCCCATGCATAAAACAATAAGCTAAGTACAACTAATAGAATATTTTGAATCTTAATGTTTTTTGCAACTTTATAGAGTAGAACACTGATGGGTAAGAAACAAAATAAAAATAATAAATCCGTAAATACCATATTTTATTCCCCCTCACTCAATGCCTTTAAGAACTGATCATTCATTGTGGCTGCATCTTCTTTTACTGCATAAAGCGCATAATTGCCATGAATATCAATAACGGCATTTTTTAATAACTCTGCCTGATCCGGTGCATAGCCTTCAAAAATTCCTTTTTGTGAGCTGATTCGTTTTTCGATTGTTTCCTTAAATGCATCTTGTTGAGAATGATCCTTAAATTTAACGATAATAAACTCTCTGGCTGACATGGCATCATCTGACTTATAGTAAACACTACCATCATATTGTGATGGATCTAAGCCTAAAAATCTCTTTATATTTAAGTTATCCAACTGTGTAAATCCATCTAGATTTACTTTTTCAATCGTCTTATTTTGTACCGTTTCCATAGACGCTTTACTATCTTTATCCACTTTGAAATTGGATGCGACAAGAATAATAAGACAAATTAAAACGATTGCTTTACAAATAGTATATATATTCTTTTTCATTTCCCCTTAACCTAAAAATCCCTTTCCGTGCCTTGATTGTAGCATAAAATTGGAGCACTGTTTATGGTAAATTTAAATAAGATGAATTATGAACGATACTGAATTTATTGTGCTATAATCACATCGAAGGGGATAGGAAATGAAGAAGAAAATTATTATTGGAGCAGTTCTTTTTTTAGTTGTGATTTTATTGATAGTTACCTTTACATCAAAGGAACATACGAGCGAAGGGGTTGCTTATATTAAAGAGCAGGAAGCGCTTAAGACAAAAAAACTGTCTAAGAAATTAACAAACAAAAGAATTGAAGAAAAAACAACTTTGATCAAAGAAGGAAAAATCGATGTATTTTCAATGTTTGATGATTATGTATTGTACGGAGATTCACGTGTTTATGGATTTGGTTCCTATGGATTTTTGCCTTGGAACAACGTATTTGCGGCTGCCGGAAATACAATCTTGAATATTACGGACTTTAATGACCAAGTTAAGCAAATCAATCCATCAAATCTATATTTTTCATATGGTGTAAATGATATGGGGTTGGACCTTAAAAAAGAAGGCGGTACCTATGCAGACTTATATGAAGAAAAGGTGAAAGAAGTATTAAAAATAGTTCCAAAAGCTCATGTGTTCATTAATTCCATTATTCCGCCTACGGCTGAAACTTTGACTGAAAATCCTAGATGGGACAAGGCAAATGAATATAATACACAGCTTAAGGCAATGTGCGAAAAGAATGGCTGGACATACATTGATGTAACGAGTGTTACAGATGATGGAGATCCAGAATATTATCAGGCAGATGGTGTTCACTTTATTCGTGATATATATCCGATTTGGGCACAGAAAATGATTGATGCCACAATTAATGAGGAAGAACATAGTAAATAGTACAATAAATGGGTCGTACTCACCACTTTTAGGTGAAAACGGCCCGTTTTTATGTCAAAATTTGCGTTTTTTACAAAAAAAGTATAGTTTAAGATGTTGTATTCATTTTCTTGTACAGAAACGCTTCGTATTTTATGAAGCCTAGGGGGAAGATTGGAGGGTGTTTTGAACTTTATAATGCAATCTAAGAACACTCGTGACTTTAGTCATG
>ULXS01007867.1_pt1 | contig 14766 bp, 9 predicted proteins | sample 1961421 | NCBI WGS metagenome assembly ULXS01 (sample SAMEA4835842, study PRJEB28245) | human gut metagenome | biome: gut microbiome; material: fecal sample | place: Denmark | collected 2008
ATTTCAAGGCAGCTGAAAATTATTGCCAAGGAATTGAGTATTCCTGTTATGGCTTTGTCCCAGTTGAACCGTGGGGTAGAATCCCGGCCGGATAAAAAACCGATGTTGTCCGATCTGCGTGAATCCGGATCTATCGAGCAGGATGCGGATATGGTTATGTTTATCCATCGTCCTGAAAAATATGGGATAACCGTCGATAATGAAGGAAACTCTCTGTTGGGGATTGCGACGATTATTATTGCCAAGCACCGTAGTGGTGCTGTCGGCGAGGTGAATTTGCGTTTCCGGGCCGAATTGACACAATTCTGTGACCTCGATACGACTTCGCCTTTTGCTTCAAGTACTTCGACCGGAGAGATCGTTACCCAAACGTTCAGTTCGAAGATGAACGATGAACCTGTGCCTGCATTGGATCAGGGATTCGAAGGTATGAGGGATAGTTTCGATAATAATGCTCCTTTTTAAATCGGATCATGAAGAGGCTGCTGCTTATCGGTTGTTTTTGCCTGATGGGATGGATCAGTCTGGCGAATCATATTCTGATTCCGATGGATAATACACAGAGCAATCATTTGAAAGCTTATGGAGTTGTTTATCATACGCTGAAAAAAGGATTGGAAGTGCAGTGGTTGCTCAATTACCGGGGAGGAAGTTTTATACTGCCTTTTGATGCGGACGGACGAACGGAATGTCTGTTGAAAGGAGTGGGCTTCGAAGTGATTCCTCCGGCAAGGCTGAATGCGATCCTGGCTGAGATAGCTTCACCAGAGGTAAATGTAGATGCGGTTAGACTGGAGAAAGCGCCGAAGATTGCCGTTTACTCCCCGAAGGAAAAGAAACCCTGGGACGATGCGGTGACTTTGGCTTTAACCTATGCAGAAATTCCTTATGATGTCGTTTATGATTCGGAAATACTGGACGGATGTCTGAAAGAGTACGATTGGTTGCACCTGCATCATGAAGATTTTACAGGGCAGATGGGAAAATTCTACCGGAATTATCGGCATATGGATTGGTATAAAGCCGAAGAAACAACTAATAAACAAACGGCCCGTAAATATGGTTTTTCAAAAATTTCCGAATTGAAGAAAGCGGTTGTCCGGACGATCCGCGATTATGTGTCTGCCGGAGGGTTTATGTTTGCGATGTGTTCGCCTACCGATACTTTCGATATTGCTTTGGCTGCGATGGAGGTAGATATTTGTGATGTCATGTTCGACGGTGATCCGGTAGAGCCCGGCGCACAGGAAAAGCTCGATTATTCGAAGACATTTGCCTTCAAAGATTTTAAATTGCAGTTGAATCCGAATATTTATGAATACTCGGATATCGATGTCACAGACACCCGAAAAGTAACCGAACGGGATGATTATTTCCTGTTGTTTGAATTTTCTGCCAAGTGGGATCCTGTGCCGACGATGTTGTGCCAAAATCATATGAACATGATTAAAGGGTTTATGGGACAGACTACCGCATATAACCGGAAACTGATCAAATCGAATGTCCTGATTATGGGAGAAAATAAGGCTGCCGGAGAAGTCAGGTATATCCATGGGGAATACGGGAAAGGTACCTGGTCATTTTTGGGCGGACATGATCCCGAAGATTATCAACACTTTGTAGGTGATCCTGTAACCGAATTGGATTTACATCGACAGTCTGCCGGATATCGGTTGATTTTGAATAATATATTGTTTCCCGCTGCCCGTAAAAAACAACATAAGACGTAAGAGCGGGTAACCGTTTAAGAAATAACGAGATGATGAAAGCAAAATTGATTTTTTTACTGAAGTATTACTTGTTTTGGGTCGTTATATCCATTGTGGCAAAAATCATGTTTTTATTCTATCAATGGTCCGATACGACTCATTTGTCCGCTGCTGACTTTTGGCATATTTTAGCCGGAGGAATCCGTTTGGATTTATCTTTGAGCGGTTATATCCTGATGCTTTCTTCAGTAATCCTGATTTGTTCGGTCTTCGTCGGGGAAAAGATTATCCGGGCCGTATTTGCCGGTTTGACGCTGTCGTTACTTCTCTTTTTTTGGGGAGTTGTTGTGGTCGATCTGGAATTATTTAAGAACTGGGGATTCCACATCGATACGACTCCGCTGATGTATCTGAAAACCCCGAAAGAAGCGATGGCTTCTACGCCTTTGTGGCTGAACTTATGTCTTACCTTGCTTATGCTGGGATGTGTCGTTTTATCCTTTTGGGTATTCCGTCGTTATGTTTTGAAAGGGTTGCGATATAAAAGGGGAAATTATTGGGGGATTCCCGTATTTCTGCTGATCGGTGGTGCTATGATTTTACCGGTAAGAGGGGGAGTGAACCTGGCTCCGTTGAATAGTAGTGCTGTGTTTTATCATGCTGAGAATATGTATGCCAATCAGGCTGCTGTAAATGCGGTTTGGAATTTTATTTACGAGCTGATGCACATGAAAAATCTGGATAAAAAATATAATTATTTGCCGGAACAGGAGGTGGCACAAGTGGTAGATAGCCTGATGCATACAGGAACCGATTATCCTCGTTTGCTGAAAACAGAACGTCCGAATATCGTATTTTTACTTTTGGAGAGTTTTACGGCGAATGCAGTCGAAGTTTTAGGGGGGATTCCCGGAGTGACGCCGAATTTGAATCAGCTGGCCAAAGAGGGAGTACTGTTTACGAATATTTATGCTACGGGGTCGCGTTCCGACCGCGGAATGGTCGCTGCAATCAGTGCCGTTCCTTCACATCCTGCCGTTGCTATGATCAAGTATCCCAATAAAATCATGGAACGTCCGAGGTTTCCGAAAGATCTCGAAGAAGCCGGGTATTCGACCCGTTATTATTATGCCGGGGATATCGATTTCGGTAGTTTCCGTTCTTTAGTCACCATGAGCTTTCAGGGGATGGTGACCGAAGATGACTTTTCCGGTGAAGCTATGGCCAATCGTTTCAAATGGGGGGTACACGATCAATATATGTTCGAACGACTTTATGAGGATATTGCCAAGGCCCGGCAACCTTTCATGTACATGGCTTTTAATATGAGCAGCCACGAACCTTTCAATGTCCCCGGCGAAGTTGCGATACCCGGCGACGACACAGAGCATAAATTCCTCAATGCCATTCATTATAGCGATGCTTGCATCGGAGAATTTATCCGGAAATGTAAAGCTTCGGGGTTATGGGACAATACGCTTTTCATCCTGATGGCAGACCATGGGACACGTCATATCCGGCATGTGGATCCTTCTACTCCGGCAGCTTATCACATCCCCCTGATATTGTCAGGAGGGGCATTGAATGTGCAGGATACCGTGGTGACGACCATCGGGTCACAAACAGATATGGTGGCTACGGTTTTGGCCCAATTGGGTATGGATCATTCCGGATACAAGTTCAGCCGTAATTTATTGGCCGATCAGGTGATTCCTTTTGCTTTCTTTTCTTATCCCAATGGAGCCGGTGTAGTGACCGAAAAAGGGTCTACTTATTTCAGTTTACAGAGCCAGACTTTTGTCGAGAAAGACAGTGTAAAAGAAGATGGCCGCTTGCTGAAAGCCTATCTGCAAGCGATCAATGAGGATTTTAACCGCCAGTAGATCATTTGCTTCCCGGAATCCCTTTGTATTTGATCGCCAGTAAGGTGAGGTCGTCCGATTGATTGCCCTGACCGATGTGGCTATGGATATCCTCGAGAAGTGCCTGAATGATAAAAGCAGGTGTTTTCACTGTTTGTGCTTCCACACATCTGATCATTTTATCCTGACCGTAGAACTGTCCCGACTGATTTTCCGTATCGGTGATGCCATCGGTATAAAATAACAAGGTTGTATTTTTATTGAAAGTATAGATATGTTCTGAAAATTCATGTTCCTCGAGTACACCGATCGGAACATCGGGGTATTTATTCAGAAAACTGGTCTGTCCATTGTGATGTATGATCAATGGATAAGGATGACCGGCATTGGTAAATGTCATGATTCCGGTATTGATATCTATAATCCCGATAAAGATCGTGGTGTATATATCGTCGTCGGCATCGTCACACATATGTTTGTTGATCAGATTGCAGATTTGTGCTGTAGAAGTGTTATTGCTGGCGATATAGCGGAATAGTTTACTGATGGAGGCCATGTATAAGGCGGCCGGAGTGCCTTTGCCCGCTACATCTCCGATGGCAAAGTAAAGTTGGTTGCCCAGCTGAAAATATTCGTAAAAGTCTCCGCCTACTTCACGGCATTGCCGTAAGTCTGCTGCCAATTCGATATTAGGAGGAAGAAGGATAGGGCGGGGAAGAAAACGTTGTTGAATACGGCGAGCCAGACGCATCTCAGAATTGTACTGTTCTTTCTCGGCCGTAGTGATTTTCAGCCGTTCTATATAGTTCACCAGGTTTTGTTGCAGATAATGAAAAGAATCGTATAAGTCATAAATTTCTTTACAAGATTTCGGGGTAGGAAGTACGATATCGAACTGTCCTTCCGCAACACGACGGGTGGAATAAGCCAACTCGAGTAAAGGAGAGGATAAACGCTTGACAATGTTAACGATACCGATAAACAGGCAGAGTAATCCCAACCCCATAGAAAGGAATAACATGAAATAAAGTTTACCGGATGAATATAAGATCTCGTTATAGGGACAGATGATACCTATTTGCCAATCCATAGGAGAAAAAGGGGTGTAATAGAGGTAGTGTTTTTGTTTGTCCAATTCCACGGTGGTCGCACAGGTTTCCCCTCTCGATATACTCCGGTGGATAAAGCTGGCTTTGGGACCTGTGAGGTGGCTGATCAGATTTTGTTTCCCACTCGGCGATGGAGCCGGATGAGCAATGTAATTTCCTTCCCGATCGACGACAAATAAATTTCCGGATCTGAACAACTTATAGCTGCCGATCAGAGCATTCAGATTCTTCAAGGGAAAGTCTACTTTCAAAATACCACAGGGCTGATGCTGGCTGTTGTGGATCAGATGGCATAAAGCGATGGTCTTGCAGTGGTTTACTTCGGAATAAATCCAATATCCGTTATTGGGTGCCGACTTGATGATTTTAGCTGAGTCCGGATGACAATAGTTGCAACAAGGATCGGGTTGAGTGAAATGGATTTTCTCATCTGCTGTACGGTAAGCATTGATATGAATGAAATCGGCTACTTCCGGATTTTTCAGATCGTAATGGACCGAACTTCCGATGAGTGTCTTATAACTTCTCAGAATTCGGATGGGTAAATCAGGGATATTTTTATAATTCAGTTCTCCCTGCATATCGGTTACATTTTGCGGAATGCTTTCGATTCTTGCAATTTCACGTTCGAAGATGATCAAGGCATTATTGGCGATTGCTTTTGCCTGGCTGTAAGCATTGTTGTTGATAAATTGTTCCAGTGAATTGACCAGAGCCAGAGAGATTAAGAAAAATACGACGAATAAAACAAGGATTAAGTAAATAATCAATTGTTTTGAAAAACTGATGTTCTGACTTATTTTCATAGATGATAAAGAGGCACTTAGGGAGAAGTTAGCTAGCGGTTTGGGTGCAGGATGAATTCGGTGATCACAGGTCTCAAACCGATTCTACCGGGAAACCCAAGATAACCTTGTCCGCGACTGACATATAAATATTGATTTTGATGCCGGTATAATCCGTCGTATTCCGGATAAATATATTGTGCCGGACTCCATTCGTTTTTTCCGATCTTGATTCCGAATTGCATAGCATGGGTATGACCGGAAAGGGTCAGGGCTATCCGGGGTACTTGTAATACTTCACCTCTCCAGTGTGACGGGTCATGGGATAAAAGGATGATGCAAGCTTGCCCGGGGAGAGAATCTATAGCGACATCCAATTTCCCGTAACGGGGAAAAGGGGGATTGCCCCAATTCTCGACCCCCACAAGCCAAAGCGTGTCCCTGCCTTCGACGATGGGAATACGGTCATTGTTCAACATATGAAATCCCATCGACTTCATATTTTCAAAAAATTGGTTCAGGTTGTTCCGTTTGTCCGTTTCAGTAGGCCAACGGGTATAATCGCCGTAATCATGATTCCCGGTAATGGCATATTTACCGTAAGAAGCTTTCATTTCTTGAAATAGAGTGATCCAGGGGGACATTTCTGCTGCGAAATTATTGACCATATCTCCTGTAAATACAATGATGTCCGGTTGTAAACGATTGACTTCCCCGACTAATTTCCGCATACCGGGGTAACTTTCTCCGAAACTTCCCAAGTGGATATCCGAAAGTTGTACAATCTTGAAATGATCGAATTCGGCCGGCAAATTTTCCAAAGTCAGATTTACGGTTTCAATTTTATAATTATAACGCCCTAGAGTAAGACTATATAGTAGAATCAGGAAAAGTGCTCCTGCCAGGATACCCGAAAATAAACGGATCAGTTTGGATATCCTCTGACAACATCTCCGTAATAACAGACCGATTCCGTTGAAAACGGTATAAATGAGTTTCGGTGTATAGAATAAAAATAACAGACCGATCAGTTTTTCTATCCAAAAATAACTGTCGGGACCTTTTAAGCGGGATACGCTGTACTGAAAAAGAATTAAGGTACAGATGAAAAAGAGAGTATGTAATCCATATAATAGAATTTGCCACTTTTTATTCAAATATTGTTTCAATTGAATCCAGAATATGGTATCTGTCAATAGAATAAAAATGAGGCCTGCTATAAATATTAAATTACTACTCCGCATATAATTTTTAAATTATAATATCATAAATATGATATAATGTTTAATGGCTAAGACATACATTTATGTCAGGAATGATTATACGCATTCCTGACAAAATAGTAAACCTTAGAAGTTTTTAAAATAAACCGGTGATATGACCTTGTTCGTCGATATCGATATTCTCGGCAGCCGGTTTCTCGGGAAGTCCCGGCATTCGCATGATTTCCCCTGTAATCGGTATGACAAAACCTGCTCCGGCGGCAATTTCTATTTGGCGGACGGTAACGACAAAATCTTTCGGCCGACCTAGTAATTTAGGATTATCGGACAGTGATTTTTGTGTTTTGGCTATACAAACCGGGAGTTTATCCAATCCCAGAGCGATGATTTTTTTCAAATCGCTTTTGGCTTGTGCTGTATAATCGATAGCTGCAGCTCCATAGATTTCTTTGGCGATGGTTTCTATTTTCTTTTCGATATCCCAGCTCCATTCGTAGAGCGGTTTTAGTTTGCATACGCATTGTTCGGCTACTTTGGCTGCCAGGATTGCCAGTTTCTCAGCTCCTTCACCTCCCTTGGCCCAAACTTCCGCTACTTCCATGGGCACGCCCAGTTCTTTGCATTTGTCTGCAACAATTTGTATCTCAGCATCTGTATCGGTGACAAATTTGTTCAAAGCAACGATGGGGCAAATATTGAATTTCTTCATATTTTCAACATGCTTTTCCAAATTTTCGATTCCTTTTCTCAATGCTGCCGTATTCTCTTCTTTCAGATTTTCGACTTTCACGCCTCCATGGTATTTCAGCGCCCGGATCGTGGCGACCAGAACGACGGCGCTCGGATTCAGACCGGCTTTGACACACTTGATATCGAAGAATTTTTCTGCACCCAGGTCAAAACCGAAACCAGCCTCCGTGACGACAAAATCTGAAAGCGAAAGTCCCATCTTCGTTGCCAGTACGGAATTCGTTCCCTGAGCAATATTGGCAAACGGACCTCCATGAATGATGGCGGGATTCCCTTCGATGGTTTGCACCAGATTGGGTTTGATCGCGTCTTTCAATAAAGCGGCCATCGCTCCATGAGCTTTCAGGTCACGGGCATATAAAGGACGTTTATCATAGGTATAACCGATGAAAATATTTCCCAACCGTTCTTTCAGATCCATGAAACTTTCCGATAAGCAAAGGATCGCCATAATCTCTGACGCTGCCGTAATATCGAAACCGGTCTCCCGTGGGATACCGGATGATGTACCTCCCAAACCGACGATAATGTGCCGCAGAGAACGATCGTTCATATCCATTACCCGTTTCCAGGTCACAGTCCGGGGATCTAACCCCAGGGAAGAAGTTTTACTTTGGATGTTATTATCGATCAGGGCTGCCAACAAGTTATGGGCTTTCTCGATGGCATTGAAGTCACCTGTAAAATGGAGATTGATATCTTCCATCGGTAACACCTGTGAGTAACCGCCTCCTGTTGCACCACCTTTGATACCGAATACAGGTCCTAAAGAAGGTTCACGCAAAACAACCGTTGTCTTTTTACCGATCCGGTTCAGCCCTTCGGTCAATCCGATCGATATGGTCGTTTTCCCCTCGCCGGCCGGAGTCGGGGAGATGGCCGATACCAAAATCAGATGCTTGCCTTGCATCCGGGCGGGCTGAATCAGGTCGAGGGGGAGTTTGGCTTTATATTTACCATATAGTTCTATCACTTCCGGATCTATGCCTAATTTTTTTGCAGTTTCCGTGATCGGTTTCAGTTTTACGGTACTTGCAATCTCTATGTCTGTCATGTTTTTAATTGTTTGTTGGTTATTGGTTGGTTTTATATTAGTTAAGCGTAAATTCTGTACTCCCTATCAGTTCGTTGTCGCTGAATAATTCTGCAACGTATTTTCCTTTGACCAGACTTCCGTCGTTAGGCCAGTATATCGCCATTTCGAGCCGGTCACCTTCATAATTGATTTCCCGTTTGGCGGAGTAGGTCAGAGAAACATTCTGATATTTAAAGAATGATTTTTCGCTAAAGGCGATCACTTTGTCATCCGGACGTTTCAGACGCAGATAAATCACCCGGTCGCCCCGTTTGGCCGTTACATTTTTCGTGATCACAAATTCCGCTTTCAGGTTGTAACATTTTTTCCAGTTCGTTTCCTTATCTCTTTTATTTACGGGATATACGACGAAGTTTTCTGTCCGGAGGGCACTGGCCTGGGCGATCACTTCTTTCATGTCCTTTTGCTGATTTTCAAGTTTCTGATTCCGTTCCCTGACCCAATTCATTTGTTTGCGTACTTCCGTATTTTCTTTTGCCAGTTTTTGATTCAGCTGATTGAGAGAATCTATCTGTACCACATAACTTCTCAATACATTTTTTAATGTACCGATTTCTTTTTTATAACGATTGATTTCTGCATAAGAGTTATCGCGGAATTTCTTCATCTGATCCATTAAGGTAAGGATCTTTTCCTGTTCTAATTGCAGTTTTTCATTCAGGGTATCGTTACTGGTTTTCAGATCATCGTAATTATGGCTCAGATCGGTAAGCTCCTGTTCCAATAATTGCTTTTCCTCATGAATGGCGGCGATATGTTTTTTATTTTCGGATCTTTCAACTAAAAAGAAAATGAATAATAAAATAAGAACTACCGACAAACAACCGATAACGATCATTAACATTTTGTCTTTCTTGTCCTTGATGATAGAATTTTCTTCCATAATTTAATACATTATTGTTTTTATTCGTTTTTATCTCCTGACTTCCGCAAAGGTAGGAAAAATAAAAGTAAAAGGAGAAATGTTAAAACTAAAAGCATGGCGATAAGGAGAGCATAAATTTGGATTTTACAATTTTTTAACGTATTATTGTATAGTCCTAAATCATCAGCATATGCGAGAAGAATTTTTACATTATCTCTGGGCGAATGCTTTGTTCAGAAGTAATGAGTTTGTAACCATTTCCGGTCATGCTGTGGAGGTATTGAAAGTCGGGCTGTTGAACCGGGATGCAGGGCCGGATTTTTTCAATGCCAGAATCCGGTTGGATGGAGTAGAGTGGGGCGGTAATGTCGAGGTACATTTGCGTAATAGCGATTGGAACAGGCATGGTCATCAAGTGGACGCAGCTTACGACAACGTGATTCTGTCTGTTGTCCTGGAGGCCGATGTCCGTATTTATAACAGCAAGGGACGCGAAATCGATACGATAGTTCTGGATTATGCCGATCGATTGTATGAGGAGTATCTTTATATGCTGGGCGGACAACTGAAACCCGGCTGCCGGCGGAAAATAGAAAAAATCGACAAGAGTAGCTTTTATCTGATGTTGCCGGCACTGGCTATCGAGCGGTTGATGAGAAAATGCCGGGAAATCGAGGGAATACTTGAATTGACCCGGAATGATTGGGAAGAATGCCTCTTTCGCCTGATCTGTAAGTATTGGACCGGTAATGTCAATGCAGAGCCCTTTTATCAATTGTCGCTTCGCTTGCCTTATCGGATATTACTCAGGTATGCGGATAAACAAACCGTTTTAGAGGCTTTATTGTTGGGATGTGCCGGGCTGTTGGAAGATGGTGCGGAAGATGAATATGTGGCTGTATTGAAAAAGGAATTCCTGTATTACCGGAATAAACACGATTTACAATCCATGCCTTCCGGACAATGGAAGTTTATGCGGATCCGGCCGGATGTTTTTCCGACTGTCCGTTTAGCTTTGCTGGCTTCGTTGATCCGTGATTACAGGACTTTGGCCTCCCGTATTTTAGATGCGACTTCATTGAAGGAACTGATGGGGCTATTCGAAGTAAATGTTTCTGCTTACTGGAACCGGCATTATCGTCCGGGTATTATCGCTCCCGAACGACCTAAAAAATTGGGAGAACAGGTGCGGAAAACACTGGTTATTAATGCAGTGATCCCTTTTGTTTTTTGGTATGGAAAACAAAGAGAGGAAAGAAAATATACCGAAAAAGCGCTGAGATGGCTGGAAGAATGTTCCCCTGAAAACAATTATATCGTGAGGGCCTGGCAAGAATTGGGATTTCGCTTCGATTCAGCTTTACAAACACAGGCCATTATAGAACTAACCCGGGAATATTGCGAGTGCCATCGTTGTCTGCAATGCAAATTAGGGCGGGAAATTTTAAAGATATGCTGATCTGAAATCCTGTCAGGGGATTAACTCGATCGCTTCCTGACGCAGGATTAAGGGGAGATTGATTTCTCTTTTTTCCAGGCTGATCAGCCATTCTTCTACTTCTTCCGGACGAAGGGTGTAAAGAATATCCCTGAATACTTCGATCTGTTCGTCGGTATAGGCTTCCGGAGCAATTTGCCGGTAAACATCCAGTTCTTCATCATCGAAGTAATCTATTTGGGGACTGGCTTTTTTCAATCCTTTTTCACATATCGCATGAGCTCCGCAGCAATCTGCCGGAGGAGCGACAATGGTCTCCGGGTCTTCACTATGGCGGCGTTTATGAATAAAAGTAAACAGGGCGACTAAAATCAGCAGCCCTGTTAATCCCGATAGAATATAGATCATTGTGTAGATCTGTTATTTTAATAGTTCTTTTTTTAATAAGTTCACCTGATTGGTCAGTTTTTTGATTTCTGCGTCGGCGTCGGCTTTTGTTTTTCTGATCCAATTCAGTTTTTTTGTCATTTCCTCGTTGTCTGCTTTCAGTTTTTCAACTTCTCCGTTTTGAGCTTGCAGGTTATTGGTAGCACTTTCCAGCTGTGCTTTGATTTTCTGATTCTCAAATTCCAGATTGGTTTGTACTTCGGTCAGCTGACGACGCAACTGATCCCGTTCATTGCTCACTTTTTGCAGACTGCTTTCCAATGACGATATTTGCTCGCTGGTAGATTGAGTAGTAGTTTTGATCTGATCGGCAACATTACTCAATTCGGATTTCAACTCCACTTGTTTGCTTTCCAAAGAGCGTAATTTGGTATACAGTTGGTCGATCGTTTTATCTTTTACAGCATTATTTTCAGTCAGTTTGTACCGAATGGTATTGAAATCGTCCTTTGCTAGTTGCAATTGATCTTCCAACTGTTTTTTATCGCGCTTCAGATCGAGCAGATTCCGATCGACTTCTCTTTTTGCTCTGGCTAATTCTTCGAATTTCTTCTTAGAGACGCAAGACACGGATAAAGATGAAATAATCATAAATCCACTCAGGTATAAAATCGTTTTTCTCATATGAAGTGACTCTAATTATTTATTGACACATTTTGGTTTTAAGCATTATAATTGCTTACTTTGGGGCAAATATATAAAATAAAATAGAAACGTAACGTAAAATAAGCTTGAATTACTAAATGTACTGATGATTATGGCCAGGAAATTTCTTTTATTATTGCTATTGATATGTGGAGGCTTGTGTATGGGGCAGGCTCAGGAAGATGGAAAAATTGTATTGAAGGGAGTGGTACAGGATGCCCGGACTAACGAACCTATACCTTTTGTCAACATCGGTTTGTTGGGAACGGTAGCAGGGGTTGCTTCGGATGTAGACGGACGATTCGAATTGGTCATCCCGGATCGGTATGCAACCCATGTCCTGCGTCTCTCGGCTATCGGTTATGCTTCAAAGGATATCAAAGTATATGAAATACAAAATAAACCCGACCTCAAAATCCTGTTGCAGCCGAAAACTTATGGGATCGGGGAGGTAGATGTATACGGACAATTGCTGATTTATAAGAAAATGCTGCAAAATGTCGTTTCCAACATCAACAAGAATTATATTTCTAAACCTTATAATTACGAAGGTTACTTTAAATATAGCCGGCAGGTCGACGGACAGGAAAAAGTAAAAGAGGCGACGGTAACGATCTATGATGCTCAGGGATACCATCGGGAAGATGTTGCCTCGGCTTTTAAAGAATTGAATTATAAATTCAATCAGGTCCGTAGAAATTCCGAAGTGACTTCGGTGTGGGACGGCCTGACCTATTTCGATGATATTCTGACAGCAGATATCGTCAGGAATACCCGTAATGTATTGGATATCGTCAATTCCCGTGATTATAAACTGAAAAGTAAAGGTAAGCTGGTCTATGAAGGTGATTCGGTTCAGGTGATCAGCTACCAGGCTACTCATCCTTCTATTTCAACAACCGGTGATCCGGCAGTGCAGACCTATAGCGGAGAGATTTATGTCAATCTGAAAGATCTGGCAGTCTTAAAGAATGTCGTCAACCTGACTTCCCGCGATTTTAATGGATTAGGCCGGAATCTGGTTACGATCAATGAAAAACCGAAAAGCGACGTGAAAATGACAATCACCACAACCTATAAGAAATTGAAATCGGTTTACTTTCTAAGTGGTGTTCAGGTGGAATATTCCTATAAAGAAGAGGGGAAAGAGGTGAAAGGGACGATGGAGTATATCACTACCCGTGTAAACAGGACTTCTCCTACAGTTATTGAAGGCCGGATTTATTACGAGGATATCGAGGCTAACGAAGAATTTTGGAATCGCTATTCGGTCTATTTTGAAGAATAAAATGGAGAGAAAATAAAACGTGCCTTCGTGTTCGGGGGCCCGGTCGCTTCTGTCGGTCGTCTGGCTTTTTCTGAACGACCGATCGGTGGTGTCTGACGGAAACGTAGCGTAAAGTTTTTTGCGCTACGAGGAGTTCCGCCGGTCAGTGAAGGAAAACCTTACCGGACCGGTCTGACGGTACAAAACCCGGAATCGGAATAGAAATAGAAAGAAAAAATAAAATCTACGTTAAAGCCAGACTGATCTTTTTAATCGGAATTTTTTATTCGGATCCACAACTTTATTTGTTAAAGATATCTTCTTTGCTCCGGGGTTGTTTGTCTTGATGCCATTCAAAATCTTTGAGAAAGCGATCTTTCGGATCGACAATGATCAGCGGATTCAAAGTTCCTTCGGGTTTGGTAATAAAAACAATCCGGTTTACCCTTTTTTCTTTTAAATGAATTTTAATAGCGGAACTGATAGTCTTATTCAAACCGATAATTACTCCTTTGTCATCCGGGTAGTATATCGATTCGCCGTTCCCATCGACCTCCACCAGATAAAGTTCATTGTGCCGGATATAACCGGTCATATTCCGTCCTTTGATTTGATTGAACTTGGCCGTATCCAGCTGGTTGACGATAAATGCTTTGTTATTTAAATGGAACAGGTCGACTTCATTGTTCTTGAGGTGCATATCGATCGTTGTCCCCGTTAGCTGATTACCACTGGCCCAGACAATAGGAGTACCGAAAAGATATACGGTAGAATCCGCTACCGGGAAAATCATTGAATCGCATATTCCTTGCAGATCGGGATTGAAAAATTTCGTGTTGTAATAGGCCTTCAGGACGTTGTTACCTAACGAATCTTTACTACTTGAAAGGGTATCTCCATGGACAAAGAGGGAATCGGTTTTACCGACCAGAATCAATTGAGCACGCTCGGTTACATAAGCATAATCGTTGTTTTTCGTGACCTCGCCATAGTTTCCCTCTACAATCACATTATTTACTGTATCGTACAAATGGATGTTTTGATGCATGATAGCCTTACCGGACAGGCTGTCTACAATTAAAGTATCGGCCCTTCCTAAATATTCGTTGTAGGTAAGGTGATTGTTTTTATATAATTCGGCATGTGAAGTCAGTGAGTTATACCAGCCGTTCTCCGAATAGAGGGTTCGGTTGTCGCCATAGATATTGGTCGGTCCCAATATCGTAATGACTTTTGTTTCCGTTTGATATTTCAAAGTATCCGAATACATCGTATATTCGGGAGTGTATACCTTGACACTATCCTTAAAAAACATTTCATTAATCGGGAGGTAATAGTAGCCGATGTCGCTGATCAGGGTGTTGATACTGTCTTTTATCGTCCCTTTATTGAAGTAATAGCCGACCCGGTTGGCCGCATCGTAATCCAGAAAATCGGTGGTCAGGGTAATTTTCGGGTCTTTCATGATCACGTTATCCCTGACTTTGGCAAATTCCGTATTGCCATTGTATAGCATAAAATCTCCCCACAGATTCAAGGTGTCGTTCTGAATCACGTGGACATTACCGAA
>ULXS01051700.1_pt1 | contig 14690 bp, 10 predicted proteins | sample 1961421 | NCBI WGS metagenome assembly ULXS01 (sample SAMEA4835842, study PRJEB28245) | human gut metagenome | biome: gut microbiome; material: fecal sample | place: Denmark | collected 2008
GAACCGAAGGAAGAACCCGTGGTCCAGGAGGAAGATCCGCGGCTGGAGATTTTCAAGAAGCCTGTTCTTCTGGTCAGCCTGAAGGCCAATAACGCCGCCAACAGAAAGTTGTTTACGGATGCTTTCAATCTGGCCCTGGAAACGGGCCGCTATGACTTGTATGCCGATTTCCTGCGCTCCAATTTGGAGCGGGATGCCGTGAAGGTCATCAAATTCGGCAAATTTGACGCGTCCATGTACGATCAGAGCCCGTACCTCATGCGCGCCAATGAGCTGTACCAGCTCATCAGCAAAGTGGGAGCGGAAACCATCCAGGAACAAATCAAGGAGAGTTCCCCCAGGTATTTCTATCCATGGCTTTTTTCAGATCCTTCCGATCCCCTGAGACTTTTCCTGCGCACGATGGCGCGGGAGCAGACACCCGGGGAGGAGTGGGGAGGGATTTTGAGGAAGTGGGCGGAATTCTGGATGAAAACCTCTGCCATGCCCCGGAGCAGGTATTCCTCCCTGGCGCTGGCCTGCGCCATGCTGAATCCCCGCATCGCTTCCAGCCCGTCCAAGCTGAGGGCGTCTTCTTCCACCAATATTTCCACCACGCCTTTGACGCTGGAACAGGTATTCGAGTACTTCATGGAGATGGATGAAGCCCGTGAGCTTCTCACGGACATTTCCAAATTAAGCCCTTCCGAGCTGTTGTTTGTGGTGGATGTGCGTCTGCCGAGGTCGGAGATGGATTGGGCGCGCAAAAAGGTGCGCCTTACCCGGAAAGGATGGGGCGGAGCCTATTCCATGATCCGTTACCGGATGGACCGCGCCGCACTGGGCAAGGACCCTTATACTAATTATACCTTCCAGGAGATTCTGGATGAAGGCGGCATTTGCATGGACCAGGCCTATTTTGCGGTGAATACCGCCAAATGCAACGGTATTCCCTCCGCCTATGTTACCGGGGACGGCAACCGCGGGCCGCATGCCTGGGTCAATCTGCTGACGACGGATGAAACCTGGCAGTCCTACGGCGGGTACGGATATAATACGGGGCATTTTTCCCATCCGCACAACTGCAAGTCAAAGCATGAATCCACCCTTCTCCAGGGTATGGACAAGAAGGTGAATGGCGCCCGGCTGGATACTTCCCTGGATTATCTTTCCCTGGCGGACCTGTTTGAGGAGATGCAGAAGCCGGATTGCGCCCGGGTAATGCTGGAAGCCGCCACACAGGCCACTCCCGGCAGCCCCCTGGGCTGGGAACGCCTGATTGCTCTGATGGGCCGCCCGGAGAGCGGCACGAAGCTGGAAGAATGGGATGAACTGGTGGCCATGATTAAGCGCAAGTTCCGTTCCCGTCCGGATTATCTGGCCATGGCCGCCCGCGTGGAAGATGAGTATATTTTCCCCATGAGGGACGCTTCCACCAATAAACGCCATGTTGCCCGCGATTTGAAGAAGCTGGAAAAGGAGACGGACGAGGGGCGCAGCGACCTGACTTCCGCCGCCATCAAGCGGCAGGCGGATCTCCTGATGGAAAACGGGGACAAGGCCGGGGTGGCTGCCCTGTACCGGAAGTCCATGAAGGATTATGCGCGCCGCGCGGAAGTATTTGAAGCGCTGATGGGGCAATATTACGAGTACGTTTCCCAGGATCAGGAGGCCGTGCTTCAGATGGCCAAGGAGGCGGAATCTTCCTACAACCGGTATATCCGGACTAAATCGGGCGATTATTTCAAGGTAAAGAAGGAAGCCGCCATCCAGCGGAGGATAGCCGGGTATTATGAAAAGGGAGGTAATGGGAAAAAAGCCGACTCCCTGCGCAAGGATGCGGAGAAGCGGGAGAAGAACAGCAAGAAGGGCATCCGGGAAGAAAATTAGTGCGGAGGTGCCTGCGGCCTTTCATTTTCGGGTGGGTTCGGCCGTGTTCGTTTCCGGCTGCGGCATACCCGCGGAATGAACGTTTTTAGACTGGAATGCTGTCTTATCTTCAATTAATACATGACTTATATGGCAAGAGAACCTTACGCGAACTTCTGGCCCAAAGTGGCGGATACCGCTTTTGTGGCGGAAAGCGCTGATTTGATTGGAGATGTTACCATTGGGGAATATGCCAGCGTCTGGTACCATACCACGCTGCGCGCAGATATCAATAAGATCGTAATTGGTGATTACTCCAATATCCAGGACAACAGCTGCATCCACCTGGCAGACGATTTCGGCTGCTATGTAGGCAAGTACGTAACCGTGGGGCACGGCGTGATTCTGCACGCCTGCACGGTGGAGGATAATTGCCTGATAGGCATGGGGTCCATTATTCTGGATGGAGCGGTCATCGGCCAGGGGTCTGTGGTGGGAGCGGGCGCGCTCATTACCAAAGGTACCGTCATTCCCCCCAATTCCCTGGTGCTGGGTTCTCCTGCCAAGGTGGTGAAGGACCTGGGGCCGGAATCCGCGGATAATAACCACAAATGGGCGGAAAAATACGTCAAGGTGGCTGCCCGCTATACGGAACGGGTTATTAATCCCGGTTTTTAACATGTGATTTCCGCCCGCCATGCCGGATGAAAATTTGATTGCTCTGGAACCTTATGCCCTGCTTTACACCCGGGCCGGGGCGGGTGTGTGTCTGCGTGATCCGCTGACCGGCAAGGTGGGCGTCATTTTCATGGAGCTGACAGACGGCATGGCCCTGGAACGCTGCCTGAACGGGGAACGCCCGGTACGGCCGGACACGTCTTCCCTGCTGGCTCACTTTTTATCCGCCATGGAATGCCGGGTGAGGCTGGTGCTTATCAACGGCCGCAAGGATGAAGTCTTTTATGCCCGCGTGACCATAGAGGCCGCCAATGAGGTGATGGACAAGCTGGTGGAGCTGGACGCCCGCCCTTCAGACGCCCTGATGATGGCAGTCCGGTTTGGAACCGCAATCAAGATTGTTCCCTCCGTATGGGAGAGCATGGAGAACATTCTGCCCCAGCTGGAGCAACTGGATGCGGATTCCCCGGACAGCCGCGCTCCGGTATATGTGGGAGATTCGTGAAAATTGCCTTTTCCGGTCTTGTGTTCCTGCATCAGCTTTCCTTCCGGCGGCATGGCTGTTGCATGTGGGGTTTCTGCTTCTGGGAGGACCTACTTTTTATAAAAAAAACTTGCTAAGGCACGGGAATCCCTATACATTCGCCGCACATCACTTCAAGTGGGTAGATTCCCGAGCGGTCAAAGGGGGCAGACTGTAAATCTGTTAGCATTTGCTTTCGAAGGTTCGAATCCTTCTCTACCCACCACTTTTCATTTTATGGCGCGTTCTTTCAGAGAGCGCGTTTTTTTGTTTCCTCATCCCCATGATACCGGAAAAGGAAAGAGGAAGCGGGGTTCTCCGAGCAGGATGCATAAAGTGTTTTTTCTGCCGGATGCCGGCGGAGAGACGGTTTTGTGAATGACTTGTTCAGCCTATCGACAAGACATGCCGGTCATGTTAGATATCCTCCCTTGCCGTTTTTTCACTCCTGCCGTTTATTGCTATGTTGACCACGCTTCTCATTCTGGGAGTATCCGCCGTTTTATTTGTCCAGGGGAGGATTCGTTCTGATCTTGTCGCGCTGTGTTCCCTGCTCTGCCTGATTATGTTCGGGATTTTGAGCCCGGAACAGGCGCTTTCCGGCTTTTCCAATTCCATTGTGGTGATGATGGTGGGGCTTTTCGTGGTGGGAGGTGCCATTTTCCGGACGGGCCTAGCCAAGATGATGGGCGGCAGAATCATGAAACTGGCCGGCAGGAGCGAGTTGCGCCTGCTGGTGCTGACCATGCTTGTTACAGCCGGCATAGGCGCATTTGTCAGCAATACGGGGACGGTGGCGCTGATGCTGCCTATTCTGGTGAGCCTGGCTGCGGACGGAGGCATCCAGACGAGCCGTCTGCTCATGCCCATGGCATTTGCCAGCAGTATGGGCGGCATGCTGACGCTGATCGGCACGCCCCCCAACCTTGTCGTCAACAACCAGCTTCAGGAGGCCGGAATGGAGGGGCTGGGCTTTTTTGCGTTCACCCCCATCGGCCTTGTCTGCATCGTGACGGGCATCCTGGTGCTGATCCCCCTCAGCAGGAGGTTTCTGGGACGCCATGACGACAGGGCGGAACACGAGGCCAAGGGGAAATCCCTCAGCCAGTTGATAGATGAGTACCAGATTATTAATAATCTTTACCGCCTCCGGGTGCTGGAGGATTCCCCTCTGACGGAACATCCTCTGCATGATCTTCAGATACCGGACCTTTACCGCGTGAATATTGTGGAGGTGCGCCGCAGGCATTCCGGACGGCATTCCTTCCTGCAGACGGTCAGCCAGACCATGGCGGGTTCAGATACGAGGGTGGCCCGGGGCGACGTCATTTATGTCATGGGGGAGTTTGAGGACGTGGCCCGTTTTGCCCGGGAATATGGGGCGGAGATGATTAACCGGAAGACGTCGGAAGATACGGATTCCCTGTTGAAAAGCAAATTGAAGTTTGACGAGATAGGCATTGCGGAAATGCTGCTCATGCGGAACTCGGACCTTATCAACATGCCAGTGAAGTCTTCGGGGCTGCGCGCCAAGTACGGGGTCAATATTCTGGCCATCCAGCGGGACAACCATTACATTTTCCATAATTTGAAGGATGTGAAGCTCCAGTACGGAGATACGCTGCTGATTCAGGGAACCTGGACGGATATTGCGCGCCTGAGCGAGAAAACTTTTGAATGGGTTGTCGTGGGCCAGCCCCTGGCGGAGGCCTCCAAGGTGACCCTGACGCATAAGGCCCCCCTGGCCGCAGGCATTATGCTGCTGATGATTGCGGCCATGGTGTTCAACTGGGTGCCTGCTGTGGCGGCGGTATTGATTGCCGCCGTCCTGATGGTGTTGTGCGGCTGTCTGCGCAATGTGGAGGAGGCGTACCGGACGATCAACTGGGAGAGCATCGTGCTGATTGCCGCCATGCTGCCGATGTCCGTAGCGCTGGAGAAGACGGGAGCCTCAGAGGCCATTTCCCACGGGCTGGTGGTCGGACTGGGGGGATTCGGGCCGTTTGCCCTGATGGCGGGCGTCTATTTCACGGCGTCCCTGCTGACCATGTTTATCAGCAATACGGCTACGGCGGTGCTTCTGGCGCCTATCGCCCTGCAATCCGCGGCGAGTATGGGCATCAGCCCCTATCCGCTGCTGCTGGCGGTTTCCGTAGGCACCAGCATGTGTTTTGCTTCACCCTTTTCCACGCCGCCCAATGCCCTGGTTATGCCGGCAGGGAAATATACGTTCATGGATTACGTGAAAGTGGGCGTTCCCCTGCAGGTGATCATGGGGCTGGTCATGGTAGTGGTGATTCCGCTATTTTTCCCGTTCGGGAAGGCTTAACCGGGGGGGAGTTTACGCGGCGGAAAAGGGGCATGGCCGGGGAATTTGCATGTATTGCTAAAAAAAGAGAGACAACCGGGACGCGCGGGAGTAGAAAAGGATTATTCAAGAACCCCGTTTAATCATGAAGTATTTGCTTATTGTTCTGGCCGTTGCTTTCGCCATGCCTTCCATGGCGGAGGAAGACGCTCCCAAGAGAATGACTTCTGCGGAAAAGAAAGCCGCCCTCCTTGAAAAATATGATGTTAACAAGGACGGCAAGCTGGATTCCGAAGAGAAGGCCAAGATGAAGGAAGACCTGAAGAAGCAGCGGGAGGAGGAACGGGCCAAGAGGCACGCTTCCCGCAAAGTAGATTAAGGTTTTTCCGTTTTATTAATTGCCTGTTTTCCGTCCGGTTTGAATCGATTTCAGACCGGACGGGGCTGTCGGGACGGTATTTGCCGCCCTGGTTGCGGTGTGGCGGAGGAATGGCGGATACGGTTGCGGTTTCCCTGTCGTTCAAAGGGTTCCAGGCCATGTATTCCCTGAGAAGAGGGTTGACGGAGCCGTTCATGCTTTAATGGGCAGGAGGCTGGGTACCGGGGAAAGCGTTCCTTTTGAATCTTTCCATCACATGGAAGCTTTCCGTTCCGCCAGCCGCGCGGCCATCGGCAGAAGATCGGACGCCCATTTTCTTTACTGGCAGGGAAGGCCTGCCCCCCCCCCCCGCTGCCGCGCGCCCGGAATTCAGGTTATGCTCCGGTTCCGGTTCCGCGCCTGCCGCGCGACCTGATTTTATAGGCCAGCGTGTCCGTCAATTCCCGAAGGGCATGGAGCGGATTTTTCCGCAGAACGTGGCGTCCTTTCAGCATGGCTCCGGGGCGTATGGTTCCCGTTTCCCTGTGGTTGTGAATGACTGCCGCTGTTTGAGCGAACATGTTGTATTTTTCCAGCACCAGGCGCCTTGCCTCACGGATGGCGGGGAGCCGTTTTTCATATTCTCCGTCCTCCATGGCCTTGCGGATGATTTCAAGGGCTTTTTGCGGGTTGTCCAGCGGGATGGGGATGAAGCTTTCCTGCGGGAAGCATTCCGTTGCCAACGGATCCCCGGCGTAAAAGGGAAGGGTCATGGCAACAAAGGCATCAGACAGTTTTTCCGTCCAATGGTGGGGTTCCAGATGGTTTTCCACGCATAGATGATATTTGTAGTCATCCATGGCGACGGTTTTATTTTCTATTTCCCGGATGCCGTGTCCGAACCAGTCCAGTTCCGGCAGACGGTCCGCCAGGTAACGCGTAAGATCATAGCGCTTTTTATGCATGGTATGCGTATGCTGCTTGGCGGAGCAGATGGTGGAGAGCATTTTTGTCTTCGGGAATTCCTTCTGGTCCAGAATTTCCTGCATGGGCTTGATGTACAGCCATTCAAGACATCCGCGGCCCAAGGTGTGCCCGGGGTGCGGAAGGTCCCGGATGGAGTGGGTGGTGAGAACGGTGCCGAATTGGCTGGTGTATGCCCTGCTGTAGATTTTGATGGAGGGGGGCTCCACAGTAATCAGGATAGTCTGGTCCGGAGGACAGAGAAGGGGTTCCGTTTCATTCCTGATGGTGCCCACGGGAGTTCTGGGAAATTCGTCGTATACCAGAACCCAGTCGTAATCCGTCATGGCGGCGTCCGTGCAGAACAGGCAGTCGCCCCACAACAGGGATTCCGTTTGATCCGGAGAGGCCTTCATGGATTTTCTGATGACCTTGATGCGTGTGGGGCGGGAGGAATCCGTCATGGGAGTACAGGCGTTGAATAGGGGGACGCGGTATGGCCTTCATATTCCGGGCTTTTATCCGGGACCATCGCGAAGGCTTTACTGCCTGGCGCCAGTGTAGGGGGCCTGCATGCCTTGTCAATGTCAAAGGATTGGATGTTTTTCCGTGCGGAGCTTCCGTCAGTTGGCTGCTGTTCTTTCCATTCCCGGGAAAAGCTGGTCGATGATGTCGCCGACCATTTTTCTGGACCCGTAGGGGGAAAGGTGATTGTCGTCGCAGTACATTAATTGGCCGCTGTCTTCCGCCAGCCACCGCCCATTTTTATGGAAGGTGCCGTGGAGGGGAATGAAGCGGCACAGGCCTGTGGATTCCATGTGCTCCAACAGGGCGAATACCGGACGCTGCCGCGTGTTGAAGTCCCCGCCCAGCAGGCGGTCTGTCCGGTTGGCGTTCAGCAGGGCATTGCGCCGCATGAGCTTGCGCGGGCCGAAAGTCCATTCGGGAACGGGACCCAGCAGCACGATTTGCTTGCCGGCTTTCCGAAGACGCGCACAGGTGTGGCGCAGGCCGTCTGCAACCAGTTGTTTCAGGCGCGTATCCCGGTGGTTGTTCACCAGTTCAATCCAGCGGTTGTGGATGAATACGGTCTTTACCTGGGGGGTATTTTCCAGCCAGTCCAGAATTAGTTCCATATTGTGTTCCCAATGGGGGTACATCAGGCGCAGGAGCGTCAGGGAAGAGGAGTCTCCGGAGCCGGAGATGCCGCTCAGCGGACACAGGCGCGCGCGGTAGAACAGGCCCGAGCGCTGAAGAAGCCGCGCGGCCTCGTCAAATCCGGGGGAACTGGCCATGGCATGGCTGTCCCCCATAAGCAGGAAGGAAGGGGCCTGCCCGTTTTTTCCCAGCAGGACAAAAGGGTAATCCGTCACATCCCCCAGCTCCGGATGATGGTGCTGAATGGCGTTGCCCTTTTCCACCACCGCCCGGCTGGGAGGCGTGATGCCGAAGGAGGGCGGGAAGGCCGGCCCTTTCCAGTATTCAGGGAATTCCATGCTGTTGGCCGCTACATGCCAGTAATCCCGCGCGCCGTCCGTCCATTTGAGCCATTCACCGGCAAATCCCAGCATGAGGCACCCTGCTGCCGTGGCCAGAAACGCTTTTCCGGGAGTTTGCCATGAGACGGTCGTTCTGAAGGGGGTTTCCACGAATTTCCAGGAAAGGAAACCCAGAAGAAGGGAGAGAAGGAACATGCCCGCATAATCCCAGGGAGAGCATTCATCGAAACAGACGTATGTCCAGTACACGATAACTGGCCAATGCCACAAATAGAGGGAGTAGGAGATTTTGCCGATGCCCGTGCTGAGCGGGTGCCTGAGGATACGCCCGGACCAGCCATGGTTTCCGTAACGGATAAGCAGGGCCGCCCCCGCGATGGAAGGGATGGCCGTGTATCCGGGAAAAGGAGTGGAAGAGGTATAACAGGCAAAGGGGAGCAGGATTCCGGCCCATCCCGCCGTCCGCAGCCATCCGGTTCCCCGGTTCTGTTCTGCGGCGGGAGCCAGAGCCAGAAGGCAGCCGGCCAGAAGTTCCCAGGCGCGGCAGTAAAGCAGATAGAAGGCCTTGTTATGTTCCAGATGCCCCATGTGGAAGGCGGCGGCGAAGAAGGAGAGGCCCAGCGCCCCCCATAGAACGGGTTTGACGGCTTTTTCCCTGAATTTCCAGAGCAGCCACAGGGTAAGCGGAATCATCAGGTAAAATTGTTCTTCCACGCTCAGGGACCACAGGTTCAGCAAAGGGTTTTCTTCCGCCGCCGGGCTGAAGTAATCCCCTGTGGTTCTGCTGAAGTACGTGTTGGTGATGAAAAGGGCGCTGGATCTCACCGTCCGGCCCAGAGTCCGCAGGTCATCGCAGTCCAGAACGACGCAGCCGAAAGCCAGCACGGCCGCAATCAGGCAGAAGTAGGCGGGCATGATGCGCCTGATTCTCCGGAGGTAAAAGGAGGTCAGGGAGAACGTTCCCTCCTTCAGGCTACGGATGAGGCCTCCGCCAATCAGATATCCGGAGATGACAAAGAAGATGTCCACGCCTGCATAGCCTCCAGGGCAGATCCCTTCCTGCAAATGGTACAGGACGACGGCCAGCACGGCAAAAGTACGCAGGCCGTCAATGTGCGGGAAATAGGTTCCGTGGATGGCGCCTCCGGCTTGGTGGGGAGAAGGTGAACAAAAGGTTTCAGAAAAGAATTTGCTCATGAAGCGGAAGGAAGTGGATGGGGACGGGGGAAGGCGGGCAGAGGAAATCCGGCATGGGGTTGAATTGCCCGGAAACGTTGGTTAGCGGCGCAGGCGGTTTTTCAGCCGCCGCCATGCCAGCTGCATCCTGTGGCCGCGTTTTAAAAAGCGCTGGTAGTAGGATACCCATGTTCCGTCACCTTTGCGGCGCGCTTCTTCCGGAGATTGGTCGAATATTTTGTAAAGCTTGGCCGTTTCCCTTTCCGTCTCTTCCAGAAAGCGGGCTTCCTGTTCCGGGGTTTTCCAGGGGCGCGACATGATTTCACACCACAGGTTGTCGTCTTCGTCCACTTTTTTCACATAGGCCGCGGCGTCGTCCAGGGTTGGGAAGTCGTGGCAGTTGATGAATGAGGCGGAATTGAATTCCCGGCTGATGTCCGGATTTCCCCAGTAAATGGGAATGGTGCCTGCAAGCATGCTGGTGACGATTTTTTCACTGGTGTAGCCGGGGTACCATGCATTTTCAAAGGCAATGGAGAATTTATACGGCTTTTTCATTCTGATGGAGGATGCGTACCAGTCTTCCGCCCGGTGGCCGTCGCCCGGGGTGTTGTTAAGATGGGGCCCCAGAGAATTGACGAACCGGAAAGCGGAGAGTTTGTGGAACATGGCATCCCTGTTGGGATGGGATTTGCGGTTGGCGTAAATGAAGTTGCAGAAACCCGTTTTGGAGGCCAGGAGAGCATGGGCATCCAGGCCTTCCTTACCGCCGTGCACTTCTTCCAAATGGTGGCGAAGGTAGGGAAGTTTGACAGTACGGTCGCTTCCGGGCACCGTATCGAGCCCGATGTAATAGTCAAACAGCATGAAATCCGGTGCAATGGCTTCATGACAGCCGTACATGACGGTGATATGGCCGGGGGCCCGTTCCAGAAAATCGTAAAAAGCCTCCCGGTTGACGTAAAACCAGGGGGTGGCGACCAGGTAATCAAAATCGGAATCGTCTTCCACCACATGATACCGGCTTTTCAGAAGCTGAAGCATTCCTTCCCTGCCGAAATCCGGAGTGGACTGTAAAAAGGAGATTTTAAGCGTTTTCATGGGGAGAGAAGGGTTGAAACGGTGCAGAGTGTATGAGGCGTCTTTTTCTTGTCAATGACAAAGGAAAATGCGCCCGGATGTGCTGGAACAGGCAGTCCGGCGGTTGAACGCCGGCCGTTTTCACTCTTCGTAACGGTATTCCCGGAACGTTTCCTCATACAGGGCGGCGTGCCGTGCGGCAATGACGGGGTAGGAGAATGTTTGTTCCGCGTGCCGACGGCCTTCCTCCGCCAGGGTTTGCAGGAGTTTTCCGTCCTGGATGAGCCGTTCGCAGTGGGCGGCCATTTGGTTCAGGTCCCCCTGCTGAGCGACCAGCCCCGTCCTTCCGTCCAGAACCGCTTCCGGAACTCCTCCCGTCCGGAAGGTAACGGAAGGGGTTTTGCAGGCCATGGATTCCAGCGCTACGTTGGAAAGGACATCCTGAAGCGTGGGGTTCAGGAAAATGTCCGCCGCGCTGTAAAGCCCGGCCAGCTTGTTCATGTCCGTAATGAATCCGGCGTTTGTGCTGGGGAAGGGGTAGTCCACGCTTTTTTCCTGGTTGCCGAAGAGCAGGAGATGAAGGTTCCGGTGCCCGCGCCGGTATAGTTCCTCCAGCACCAGGGGGATGAAATGGCCGCCTTTGACCGGATTGAACAGGCCGGTTGCGCCGCAGGCGATGACGAACGCTCCGGGCGGGATGCCCAGGCCGGCCCGGATGGCATTCCGGTCTTCCGCCGGACGGAAAAGGTCCGTGTCCACAGGATTGTAAATCTGTACGATTTTTCTTCCAGGGAACATGCAGCTTCTTTCCACTTCCCTTTTTAACCAGAGGGAGGGAGTTACGAGGGTAAGGGACGGGATGCGGCCGAAGGCGCGGCGTTTGCGGGAAAACAGCCACGCTGGAATGTTGCGGAAGAGGCGGGGAGCGCCAAGCTGGGGGCAGTTGCCGCGGCATTCGTCCTGGAACAGGCCGCAGTCCATGGTGCAGTGGCATCCCGCGGTGCAGGCAAACATGTCGTGCAGGGTATAGACCAATGGACGGCGGATATGGCACAGCTGCGAGAAATCCACGGTTCTGCCGCCTATCCAGTGCAGATGCACTACATCGGCTTTTTCCATTTGGGCCGTGTCAAATCCCATGCCCAGCACATTCAGGGAGAAAGGCAGGTCTTTTCTTCTTTCCGGCAGCAGAATGTCAAATCCATGGGCCAGATGGCGGCGCAAGGCGTCCGTAGCCCTTCTGGCGGGTGTCCTGTGGATTTCCAGGCCGTCAATTTCTTTGCGCCTCCGGAGCAGCAGGGTGGATTTTAGGCCGGGAATATGCCGGTTCAGAGCGTCGCTCAACCGGTAAGGGGCGGAGCTGGCCGAGACGCTATGGGAGACTTGAAATATTGTTCGGCATTGAGGAGAAGCCACATAGGAAAGTATGAGGATTAGGAATCCGCCGTCAAGCCTACAAATCTGAAAGAAAAACGTTTTGGGGAAATCTAGGCTGCCAGTATTCCATGAACTGCGGCAGGCTGTTCCCAGCATGATGGCCTTTTTATTTTCATTCCGGTATGAATGGGGGAAAGCCGGATTCCGGTGACGGCATAACTGTGAGTAGGGGTGGGAGAATGTCGGCGGAGGATAGTGCGGGTGCGGAGTTTTGGAATGGAGGGATGTTTGCTTTCATGAAGGCAAAACATTCCTGATCAAATGAAAAGAGCTTGTCCAAATAACCGTCATTACATTCCGGAAACGGCAGCCGAAGGGTAAAGGAATTTTCGGGCTGAAGCTGTGGAAAAGGACGGGAAAACAGTTCATGGTGCGTCAGATTGTCCCGTCCGGAAACGTCGTGCAGCCCGGTTGTTCCGAGTGGGGAAGCTTTACCGGATTCCTAATCCGTTTCTTTTGGAAGAAAGAAGGAGCTGCCTGCATTTTTCCAGCCATCCCTTTTTCCCGGCCCGTGGGATTCCCATGTCCCGTCTGTCCTGGAATGGAAACAAGGAGAGCTGTTCCCAGTTTTCCGCATAGGTTTCCGATCCGTCGAGGGTGGTGATGCCCCTCAGTTTGCATAGGATGGAAAAGATGCTCTGGTCATACCGGTTTTCCACAAAACCCGGCAGGTTGGGGGAGGCGGAAGGAGTGTTGTCCGCAAGATGCAGATGGTCGTAAAAGACATGGAGCCAATCCCGGATCAGGCTTTCCGTGAGCGGGTTTTTTTTCAGGAAAACATGGCCGCCCGCAATTTGCTGGGTATGCGTGATATGCCCGTCTTCTTGGGAAATGCCGAAGTGGCGGAAGATATCTCCTTTGGTCCATTTGTATTCCGGCTGTCCGTTGGTGAAAACCAGCATGCCGCGGCTGTCGCGGTCCAGCATATTTACGTATTCCCGGAAGCGCTCCGTTCCGTTGGCGTTGATATGGCAGCCTGCATCCAGATAAAGGAGGCGGTCTCCTTCTTCCATTTCTTGGAGGACATGGTGGATGGCCCAGGGTTTCCAGGACCAGTATCCGAATCCCCGGCAGGACGGCGTCAGGTAGCGGCCCATGCGGCTGGTGAATTCTGCGGAAAGGTCGTGTTCCGTGAAGAGCGTGATCTCATCAAAAAAATCCAGCGCTTCCGCCTGCCTGCCCAGCCGCTCCAGGGCGGCCGACATGCGGGAGTCTGCAAATGAGAGAAAACGGTTCATTGATCCGGAATGGGAGGATAAGGCAATTTACAGGGAAGGCGGCGATGTGTCAAACGGCTCTTCCAGAGAAGCGTTTTCTTTTTGAAACTCATTGGGGCAGATTTGGGAAAAATGTTCCGCAAGCATTTTTTTGCAGGAGTAATAACGTCCTTTTTGTCCGGGAAGCAGGGAGCAGGCTGCCAGCAGAATGCGCCCCCAGCCGTTGGGGACCGGTTCCGCCGAGTTCAACAGGTCCGCCAGTTGCCTGTCCCGTCCCGATAGAGCGGAGAGGAAACGTTTTCCTTCCGCCTTCTGATAGAACAGGCTCCACCAGTCCAGCGCGGAACGTTGCTGGACAGCGGTCATCTGATGGAAAAGGGGATGCTTGGAAACAAAAAAAGGCCTGATTTTCCGGACGCCGTAAGCGAACAGGCCTTCATTCTGCCATCCTTGTTTCTGCCAGTAGTCCACAATGTACAGCAGCCGCTGGAATTCCTGCACGCATTTGGAGTAGGTGGGAACGTTGCAGCGGCGGGAGAGGGAGCCGTTGCGCATAAGGCGGTAGTAATACAGGCAGTCGGGAATGAACAGGAGACGGGAGGCATGGGGAACGGCCATCAGCCGGAAGGTTTCATCCTCCGCGCCGGATTTCAGATGTACGTTGAAGCGGAGGCGGTGGGCGTCCAGCATGCTTTTCCGGAACAGTTTGCTCCACACGCAGATATCCATTTTCCCCCAGATGGAATCCCGGAAGAAGCTGGCCGGAGAGGCGTTCTCTTCAAAATGCCGGGAGGGTGATCTTCTTTTGGCTTCGATAATCCGGTCTGACGAGTCTTCAAAAACATGGTTGCCGCATTCCACGATGTCTGCGTCATATTCCAGAGCCGCCGAAAAAAGGCGGGAATACATTTCCGGATCCATGTAGTCGTCCGGATCCGCAAAACCGACATAAAGGCCGCGGGCGGCATCCAGCCCTGCATTCCTTGCTGCGGAGACGCCTGCGTTCCGCTGGTTCAGAAGGATGATTCTGCTGTCCTTTTCTTTCCAGCGCAGCAGATGTGTCCAGGTCTCATCCGTGGAGCCGTCATTGATGCAGATAATTTCAATGTTCCGGAGAGTCTGGCGTACCAGGCTCTCCAGGCAGCTGTCCACGTATGCGGCTACATTGTAGCAGGGAACAATGATGGAAACATCGGGGATCATAGGGGTGGGAATGTGTGTAACGGATTTACAATCCGTGGTCAATGATAATTTTTGCAAGACAGGTCTTACCGAAATTTTTTAACGTTGCCAGTATGAAAAGAGGATTTGAGGGGCGTACCCTCCGCAGGCTGCGCGGGGATTGCGGCCCAATGGTTTTCCGCATGGAACGGTCAGGGTTTGGAGTGTCCGGATTGTAAATTCGTTGAAAATTGGGAGCCGGGGAACGCCTCAAATGGCAGTTGCCTAGGGACGGGTGGATGTGGTACAAAAGGCCGTACAACTTTTTTATTGATTCTTTTCTTATGATTATTGTCACGGGTGGGGCCGGGTTTATCGGCTCAAACATTGTCGCCGCTCTGGAAAAAGCCGGTAAAAAGGATCTTGTGGTGGTGGACGAGCT
>ULXS01057136.1_pt1 | contig 14551 bp, 6 predicted proteins | sample 1961421 | NCBI WGS metagenome assembly ULXS01 (sample SAMEA4835842, study PRJEB28245) | human gut metagenome | biome: gut microbiome; material: fecal sample | place: Denmark | collected 2008
CGTCATCACCGAAAATATTTTCAGATGAAGTACCAACACTGGATTCAAGTTCATTCTTAATTTCGCCTGTTGTTTTGAACTTCCCGAATAATCCGATTCCAATATAAGGGCCTGCATTGGCAAATAAAGTGAAATTATCACTTACAGCATACTTATAACCGATATGTACAGGAATCTCTAAATAGCAAGGGTTCAGTTTGATACTGCCTAAAGCACCGACATCTACTTTAGCTCCTTTTAAAGAAAGTAATGCGCCGAAATCCATATAAGCTCCTTCTGTTACTTGTGGTAATCCAAGCTCTGCCTTAACACCAGCATGGAAACCTACCCGGCTATCAAAGCCGCTAACTTTGATATTGCTTACATTCATACCTGCCGTGACACCCCATCTGAGGTTATCTTGTGCGTTGATACTCCCTAAACCTATCGCCAATATGGCGACTAATGCTAAAATCTTTTTCATGTTAGTTAAGTAATTGCGTTGATATTTAAAAAACTATCGGGTGCAAATATATACATATATTTGTATTTCTTTGGAAAAACGAACAAAAATGTGGGGTAACCACTCTTTTTTAGAGTCGGATAGTACTAATATTGCGGAAGTATATACTAAATATTTAATTCTCAATATAGAAATAGTTTCAAATGAAACCACTACCTTTGTACCGAATTTACCAATATATGAATAATATGACTTATCATCATTTATCTGTCCTCGTACATCGGCGGGCAGAGAAGTATGGCGACAAGGTGGCTCTGAAATACAGGGATTACGAAACGTCGCAGTGGATCCCCATCACTTGGAATCAATTCTCACAAACAGTTCGACAAGTTGCGAATGCACTCGTAGAGTTAGGAGTGCAGGAGGAAGAAAACATAGGAATCTTTTCTCAGAACAAGCCCGAATGCCTTTACGTGGATTTCGGGGCATTTGCTAACCGTGCGGTGACCATACCTCTGTATGCTACCAGTTCACCGGCACAAGCGCAGTACATTATCAATGATGCTCAGATACGTTATATATTTGTAGGCGAGCAATTCCAGTATGATGCGGCTTTCAGTGTCTTTGGCTTTTGCCAATCGTTGCAGCAATTGATCATTTTCGACCGTGCTGTAGTACGTGACCCTCGTGACATGACTTCCATTTATTTCGACGAATTCCTGGAAACGGGAAAAGGTTTGCCGAACAACGATATGGTGGAAGAACGTACTTCCCGTGCATCGGATGATGATCTTGCCAACATTCTTTATACATCCGGTACAACTGGTGAACCGAAGGGGGTAATGCTGCATCACTCTAACTATATGGAAGCTTTCCGTATCCATGATATCCGTCTGGTAGACATGACCGATCAGGATGTTTCCATGAACTTTCTCCCCTTGACACATGTCTTTGAGAAAGCATGGACGTATCTTTGTATTCATAAAGGCGTGCAGATTTGCATCAACCTGCGTCCGGTGGATATCCAGACTACCATTAAAGAAATTCGTCCGACATTGATGTGCAGCGTTCCCCGTTTCTGGGAAAAGGTGTATGCCGGAGTACAGGAAAAGATAGCTCAGGAAACCGGTTTGAAGAAAGCTATGATGCTGGATGCCATTAAAGTCGGCAAGATACATAACATTGATTATCTGCGTAAAGGCAAAACTCCGCCGTTGATGCTTCATCTGAAGTATAAGTTCTACGAAAAGACGGTTTATGCTTTACTGAAAAAGACGATTGGTATTGAGAACGGTAACTTCTTTCCTACTGCCGGAGCTGCCGTACCTGATGAAATTTGTGAATTTGTTCATTCAGTAGGTATTAATATGTTGGTTGGCTATGGTCTGACTGAATCAACCGCTACCGTTTCTTGTTTCCTTAACCAAGGTTACGAAATTGGTTCCGTAGGCACCGTAATGCCTGATGTAGAAGTGAAGATCGGTGACGAGAATGAAATACTTCTGCGTGGAAAGACTATCACGAAAGGCTATTATAAGAAAGCGGAAGCTACTGCCGCTGCTATTGATAAAGATGGTTGGTTCCATACCGGTGATGCCGGCTATCTGAAGGGTGACCAACTTTATCTGACTGAGCGTATCAAGGACTTATTCAAGACTTCCAATGGTAAGTATGTCAGCCCGCAAGCTTTAGAAACGAAACTGGCTATTGATCGTTACATCGATCAGATTGCCATTATTGCCGACCAGCGTAAATTTGTGTCTGCTCTTATTGTACCGGTCTATGGTTTTGTGAAAGATTATGCCAAGGAAAAAGGTATCGAATATAAGGATATGAACGAGCTTCTGCAACATCCCAAGATTATGGGATTGTTCCGTGCACGCATAGACACTTTACAGCAACAGTTCGCACACTACGAACAAGTGAAACGTTTTACTCTTTTGCCGGAACCGTTCAGCATGGAACGTGGTGAACTGACTAATACTTTGAAGTTGAAGCGCCCTGTAGTTGCAAAGAACTACAAGAATGTGATAGATAGAATGTACGAAGAATAAAGATATAATAAACCTATTTACTGAAAATGAAAAACTCCCGGTTAAAAGCCAGAACTTTTAATCGGGAGTTTTTTATATATCCGTGTGCCTAAAAAGTACACGTATATTACCGGTTTGTCCCCTCTTGGCTGTCCCGTACCGCATATATTTGCATCTTCACTTTATCTTAATTTATGTAAGATGTATAACTTATCTATTACTACAGGAAAAATAGCGGATGACTTTTCCGCATTGTTAATGCTTTGTTGCATACTCATGGTACAGTCGTGCACTGTTCCCGTACAAACTACAGCTTCTTTGTCGTCTGACAATGGAGACGGTACTTATACCAATCCGGTGATTAATGCCGATTATCCCGATCCTGACATTATACGGGTAGGTGAAGACTTTTATATGGTCAGTTCCTCATTCGTTGCTATGCCGGGTATTCCTATCTGCCATTCTAAGGACCTTATAAATTGGCGTATCATAGGGCATGCCTACGACAGCATCACTTTCCGCCCTCAATATAGGATGGAGAATGAACAGACAGCGTATAGTCGTTTATGTTGGGCTCCTTCCATTAAATATCATGACGGTACCTATTATATAGGAGTTAATATTGCCGATGATGGCTTTGTAATGTTTAAGAGTAATAAACCGGAAGGTCCGTATTCAATGTATAAGTTTGACAAGCGTTTGTATGATCCGGGATTTTTCATTGATGATGATGGTAAGAAATATGTCACACATGGAAAGACGAAAATATACCTGACACGTTTGAAAGATGATGGAACCGGTGTACTGGATCCTGACGATGAGGGTACCTTGATTATAACAGCTCCCAAGGGATATGAATATCTTTTTGAAGGATGTCACACTTATAAAAGGAATGGTTGGTATTATATATTCAATCCGGCATTGGGATACAATGGGGTACAGATGATCAGCCGCTCCCGTAATCTTTACGGTCCGTATGAAACAAAGGTCCTTATTGATGATGATATCAACTATGCCGGTGCCGGTGTACATCAGGGCGGATATGTGGAGACGCTTGAAGGTGAATCATGGGCCTATACTTTCCAGGACAGGGATTATATGGGTAGGTGTGTGATGCTGTATCCGATGAAATGGGAAGAGGATTGGCCGGTGGTAGGTCCGGAAGGTAAACCGGGAAAAGGAGTAGTAACTTATAGAAAACCGGCAGTCAAGACCAAGCAAGAGATTACATTTCCCCAACATTCGGATGATTTCAGTTCTTCGAAACTGGCTCATGTATGGGAATTCAATCATGTACCCCGGAAAGATAAATGGAGTCTGACGGATCGTCCCGGTTATTTTAGAATTTATGCGCAGTATGCAAAGGGATTTGAATGGGCGCGTAATTCTCTGACACAGAAAGTGTCCGGACCTTATAGTACCGGAACTGTTTCATTAGATTTGACCGGACTCCGTGAGGGAGATTTTGCCGGAAATGGCATTATGGGGAGAGTCATGTACCAACTGGGAGTACGGAAGAAGGCGGATGGCTTTTGGCTTGAAATGAGGCAGGGAGGAAGAGAAGGAGAGACTGTTGTCGATAGTCTTCCTGTCAAAACTGATAAGATATACCTGCGCACTGAAGTGACAAAGCAAGGATCTTTACTGTTTTATTATAGTCTGGATAATCTTGAATATAACCGTTTGGGTCCGGAAGGAGTTTCTAACTTCTGGGGATTTCTGGGTATCCGTCATGCTTTATGCTGTTATAACTTGAATAAAGGTGCTACTGGCGGCTATGCCGATTTTGATTATTTTGAATTAGAAAGTAATCGCAGGGGAAATCACTACGATGCATTTACCGAGATAGACTTTTCTCAGTATGATGATCGTGAAGGAATGAAATTAGTACGTCCGGTAGCAAAACGCCCTATGCAGTTTATTTCCGGAGTACGGGATGGAAACTGGCTCGTATTCAATAATATGTGCTTTAAGCAGAACCCTCAAAAAGTAACTATCGAACTTCAGGCGGAAACTCCCGGAACAGTGATTGAGATAAGGGAGGGAAGTCTCGATGGTAAGTTGATAGCCACTTGCCCGATAAATCAGAACCAGACTCCGGGAGAATGGGAGAAGCAAACCTTTGAGGTCAGTGGAGCAGTAAAAGATAAGTCCAAAATTTATTTCCTGTTCCGCGGACAGAGTCAGGGACTTGCTATAAAGAACTTTATCTTTTACTGATCCGGATTATCCTCCTCGTTATTAATGGAGTTTTTATACTCACTTGGAGTAACTCCCATGTGTTTTTTGAAGCATCTGCTGAAATACTTCGGATCGCTAAAACCGGTCATATAAGCTATTTGAGAGAAGTTGTATACATCATTTCTGATCAACTGGGCAGCTCTTTTTACACGAATTTCCCTGATAAAATCTACCGGAGGCATTCCTACAATGGACTTAAGCTTCCGGTAGAAAATACTCCGGCTCAGCAGTAGCTTGTTGGCGAAATCGTCGATCACCAGATCCGGATTATCCATTTGATCTTCCAGGAAATCCATCACTTCTTTCATGAATAACTTATCATGCGGCATCACTTCGGGTTCCGAAGGAGTCCAGTCCTTGGAATTATCGGTTTCATTGTTTGCTGATAACTGCTTCATGAATATTTCCTGTAACTGCTTGCGCTTGGTAAACAGAGAAGCAATACGGGCTTTGAGGTACGAAGAACTGAATGGTTTCGTAATGTAATCATCGATACCTTGTTCCAAAGCGGTGATACGGTCATCCAATGATGCTTTTGCTGATAGGAGAATGATTGGAACATAGCAGATATCTTTGTTTTCCTTGATACGTTTAATCATTTCCAATCCATCCATGACAGGCATCATTACATCACTGATTATCATATCGGGTATAGCCTCCGATGCAAGTTTCAAACCTTCTTCTCCGTTTGCTGCTTCCAGGATAGTGTATTTCTTTGATAGTATATTTCTGAGCAGGCTTCTCAGCTCACGATTATCTTCTACGATTAAAATGGATAAAAAATCCTCTTCCGAACTGTTTTCAGATTCAGCTATACCGTTATCTACAGTTGCGGTAATATATTCTGTATTGTCCGAACTATCAGCAAGGATTAATTCGGCCTGTGCATCTTTCTCGAACACTTCACGTTCCAAAGGTAAAGTTACACTGAATTCGCTACCCGTTCCCGGTTGGCTCTTGACCTCTATATCCCCGTGATGCATATCCACCAATTCTTTGACGAGTGATAAGCCAATGCCTGATGAAGGTTGCAGAATATTGTTGTTCTTGCTTAGTGTCTCAAAGCGTTTGAAAAGAGAACCTATCTTATCAGGAGCAATACCGATACCTTCATCAATAATGGAAATGCGGATATGCTGATCCGATTTCTGTACTGTAATCTTTACGGTTTTTCCGGGTAGAGTATATTTGAATGCATTGGATAATAGATTGAATACTATTTTTTCCACTTTGTCCCTGTCTATCCATATATATACTTCTTCTTGATCAGCATTGAATGTGAAGTCTATTTGTTTCTCTTCAGCAATCAGACGGAAGTTTTCTGTAATTTTCATCAGGAAAGCAATCAATTCTGTTTGTTCAACCATTACTTTCATTTTCTTATTCTGTATCTTCCGGAAATCGAGTATCTGATTGACAAGACGCAACATACGTTCCGTATTCTTATGTACAACGGTCAGATGTTCCCGTACGGAAGGAGAAATGGTCTGGTCCTCCAGAACTTCACTGACCGGACTGGAGATAAGAGTCAATGGTGTGCGTAGCTCATGTGAAATATCGGTAAAGAATTTCAGTTTGATATTTGATAATTGCTGTTCCATATCCACTTGGTGACGCAGTCGATAGATGTAAGAGAAGATATACAGAATTAACCCTGTGAGAAGGATGAATGCTGCAAGATATGCCAGTAAAGCCCAAGGAGTCTCCCAAAAGGTAGGAATGACCTTGATGGAAAGTGTACGGATATTGTTTACCCATACTCCGTCACTATTTGTTGATTTCACATGAAGACGATATTCGCCTGCGGGCAGATTGATGTAGCTTGCTGATTTGTTTTTATCGCTATAATTCCATTCTTTTTCAAGACCTTCCAGGCGATAGGCATAGCGTATGTCATCCGGTCTTGTGAAGTCTAATGCTGAAAATTGTACATTAATATTTCGTTCCGAAGGATGTAAAGCTATCTCTTTCAAATCATCGGTGGAGACAGTTGATTTCTTTCCGTTGACTTTCAAATCTGTAAAGACGATGGGAGGTACATAATCACTCTTCTTCATTTGTTCCGGAACAATTTCCAAAAAGCCCATATCTGTGCCGAAAATCAATTGTTGCCGGGCGTTTATGGTGGGTATCGCTTCGCTAAAGTTCATCTTCTGTCTGAGGAATCCTGTACTATAGTTTTCGAATGCCTCTGTTTCCGGATTAAATTTGGACAAAGCGTTTTCTGATGCTATCCACAGATTCTTTTGAGAATCTTCTATCATGGATAGGACCATATCGGATCCTAGCCCTTCCTGCTCGGTGTAATACTGAAATTCAATGTTTTCGCTAAGTAGGGTTCTGGATGTGATTTTGTTGACTCCTCCGGTGAATGTCAATACATAGATGTCTTTATGGCTATTTTCGTATATATGCATAATGTCGTTTCCGGTCAGGCTGAAAGGATTGCTCTTATTCTGTATATTTCTGTAGAACTTGATTTCTTCCGGTTGTGTAAAGTCATTTGAGAATGTAACCAAACCAAAGGTGGTTCCTACCAACAGGATACCATTTTCCGTACCTGTAATGTAGCGGATATTATGGCAGGTGCTGAACGGATAGTTTTGTAGCTTGTTCCTGTGATTAATAAAGTACACTTTCCCCTCAGGTGTTTGTTGTAGCAGATTTAATCCGCCACCGTAGCATCCTATCCAGATGTTGTCATGATTATCGGAATATATGCTGAATATGTCATTGTTGCTCAAACAATAAATGTCTTCGGAGGCATACATATAATTTTGTACGTCGTAATTCCCATCGGTTTTCTTTGCAAGTTGGAATAGTCCGTTTCCCTTGCTTCCTATCCAGATTGTTCCGTCCTTTCCTTCGCAGATGCTGTAAACACTGGCATTGAATGATACTTTATCTTTACCTATCTTTCCCTGTGGAGACAAGTAACCGGCCAGGCTGCCATCGGGGCGGTATATCCTGACATATTCGCTTTTGGAAGCTACCCACAATCGTTGTGAACTGTCCAAAAGGAAGGCGCGGATTTCAAATCCCCTGTCTATTCCATTCAGATTATAAATTTGTGGATAGAAAGACATTTTCTTTACTCCTCTGGCACTGACAAGCCAGTGGTTTCCCTGTCTGTCCTGATAATGGTAGCGAACAAGCGGAGCAAATAGCGATTGAGGGTTGTCCGGATCAGTATAAAAGGCTTTCAGTTCTTTATTTTTCCTGTCATAGTAACAGAAGTTTCCATTATGGGGAATTAGCCATAATGTACCTTGTTTATCTTCAAATATGATGTTTTTGTTCTCCCGGCCATAATTCACGACCTCTTTTTCGGGTGTAAAGAGGTATTGTTTTTCACCTGTTGCCGGATTAAAGCGTATCACTCCGGGAGTAGTGGGGAATATCCATAGTTCTCCTTCTTTATCCTCATAAATGGAGATTGCTTCATTGGAGGGTTGCATAGGAGTACGGATATCGATTAACTGAGAAGTCTTATTTTCCGGATTGAACAGGATGACACCGTTATCAGTGGCTATGGTGAGTAGCCCATGGTTGGTTATGTCTAAAGAGTTTATTTTGTTGATGGGGTAAGGAAGCTCTATAAATTTTATGCTTTCTGTTTGTTGGTTATAATAGGCTATCTTTTCAGAAGCGGAAGCAAGGTAGATTGTACCGTTGTATTCCTGAATAAACTGGAAAGGAAAATCGCTGCCGATCTTTTTGTTGCCTATTATGGATATACCTTTGTCTGTCAATATCCACTCATCCTTATCGGAATCCTGGAAGATAGTGTAGATGTGTTCACCTTTTAAAAAACCGTTGAATGTGCTATAGAGTGTAACTCCGTCTTTCTCTTTGTATCTCTTTTCATCGACTCTGTAACAATAACCCTTGTCGCATGTCACCCAGGCTATACCTTCTTTTAGGGGAAATATTTTCTGGACAAAGTTTCTTCTTTGCATATCTTTATCTACTGTTTGCAGGACATCGTAGAAGATTTCAAGATGAGTGTCGAATATATAAGCCTTGCTGTCATACGTCTGGCACCAGATATCGCCATATGCGGTTTCTGAAATAAAGGTTATCCGATTGTTGGATAGCGTATATTCTTTATGTGGCGCGGATTTGTAGTTCTTGAATGTATATCCGTCGAACTTATTGAGTCCGTTACGGGTACAGATCCAGATAAAGCCTTTCTGATCTTGTAAAACAGCTGATGCGATATCTTGGGGTAGTCCGTTCTCAGCTGTAAAATCAGTAATCTGGCAGATGGGCTGTGCCGATGAAAACATCGGTATCATTAAGTATAAGAAGTAGATAATCAGTCGTCTCATAGTACTGTTTTGAATAGTGCAGAACAAATGTATAGAAAAAAGGGAATAAATGAAAAGTATAGAGCCTGTTTGACCGAAAAAGCCGATATTTCGCCCGAATAATCCACCTTCTTTTTGTTCCATTTTGAAAAAGTGCACTCTTGTTACCTGATTTTATTCCGTTGCTATGACACAGGTTGGCTACTTTTGCAGAGTGAATCATTTTTAATCATTAACTATTAAAAACACATTATTTATGAATTTTGAAAGACTTGTTCAAAGGACAGCTGCTACTCTCTTGATGAGTATGATCTGCCTTATCTCTCTTGCACAGAGTCGTACTGTTTCAGGTGTTGTGCTCGATAGCAGAGGTGATCCTGTTATTGGTGCTAATATCAGAGTAGTAAGTGACGCTTCTATCGGTACAATTACAGACCTGGATGGTAAATTCTCCCTTGCCGTGCCGGGTACAGCCAAACAATTGGAAATAAGCTTTATCGGAATGCAGACGCAAACTGTATCCATTGTTACAGGACAGCCGATTCATGTGACATTGGCTGAAGATGCTGAGATTCTGGATGAAGTTGTAGTAATCGGTTATCAGACGGTGAAACGTAAGGACCTTACCGGATCGGTAGCCTCTGTTTCGGGTGAGCAAATTGCAGCTATGCCTGTTGCCAATGCAGCCCAGGCTTTGCAGGGTAAGCTGGCCGGTGTAAATGTAACAACGCAGGATGGACGTCCCGATGCCGCTGTTTCTATTCGTGTACGTGGTGGCGGTTCTATCTCACAGAGCAATGATCCGCTGGTACTGATTGATGGAGTCAGTGGTTCGTTGAGTGATATTCCGGGCGATCAGATTGAGTCGATTGACGTTTTGAAAGATGCCTCATCAACGGCTATTTATGGCGCCCGTGGTGCTAATGGTGTAATTCTTGTTACCACAAAGGGGGCTAAAGAAGGACGTGTTGTTGTCAGCTACAATGGTTATGCGAAGTTCAATACACCGACTAAGTATATGGATGCGCTCAATCCTTATGACTACCTGGCATATAGCTGGGCAAGTGCGGCTTCGGTTGGTGGTAACAGCTATATGGAGCCATTGGAGAAACTGTATGGAATAGGGCGTTATACGACTACCAACCCTGGCGGCATAGAAAGTTATCGCAATGTGAAGGCGGATAATATCCAGAAGAAGATTTATGGAGATTCTTTCTCTCATAATCATGACCTTTCTGTTACGGGTGGTACTGAAAAGACTAAAGTGCTGTTTGGCGTTAACTACATGGATGAGGATGGTATGAAACTCGCTTCTTATTATAGACGTGCCAATGTTTCGTTGAAAGTGAACCAAAAGATTGCCAAGAACCTTGATTTGAGTCTTGATACCCGTTATACCAATATTAAAAAGATGGGTGATGAGGGTGTTACGAATGGTAGCGGATCAGTTCTGTCATCTTCTTATCGTTTCCGCCCTATTGCAACAGATGATATTTTGGGTGATCTATCCGCAATGAATGAAGGTATGATTGAGAACTATGCCAAACAGAGCCAGTGGGACAGATATAATCCGGTAAACCGTATCAATGACAAGTATGCGCCGAATGCCCAGCAGTCATTGCGTGGTATTCTCTCGCTGAACTGGGGGATTGTGAAGGGATTGACCTATCATACTGACCTGTCTCTCAGCCAGACCTGGAATCAGAATAAAGAATGGACGGGAGCCATCATAAATAACTATCTGGATGATAGTACCGGTGAGGTTCTATATGCAGGTAATGCGAATCTGGAGAAAAAGAATAGCTGGGGACTCCGTTGGACAAATACCTTGAGCTATGACTTTACTTTTGCTAAGATACACCGCTTGAATATCCTGGCCGGTCATGAAGTTTCCAATTCGGGCGGTGACGGACTGAAAGCCTCAGGAACCTATTTTCCTGCAAACTTTACGAAAGAGAATGCATTTGCCATGATCAATCAATATGACAGTACTAAGGGAGTGGGAGAATTTTCTTCAAGTATTTCCACACCGAGCCGTATCCTTTCGTTCTTTGGCCGCTTGAATTATAACCTTATGGAACGCTATCTGTTGACGGTTACATTCCGTGCGGATGGTTCATCTAAATTTGCTCCCAGTAACCGTTGGGGATATTTCCCGGCAGCTGCTTTGGGTTGGCGTATGTCTGAAGAAGCATTCCTGAATGATGTGAACTGGCTGGATAACCTTAAACTCCGTGTTTCCTACGGTGAGGTAGGTAACGATGGTATAAATTCCAGTCTGTGGTCACAGAATTGGGAATCGACTAGTGACAAGAGATACCAGGGAGCCGTGAATGGCGCCTTCCTGCCTTCTTATTCACTTGGTGCAGATATGGCGAACAAGGATCTGAAGTGGGAAACTACGATTACCCGCAACATCGGTGTTGATTTCGGTTTCTTTAATAGTCGTTTGACAGGTACGATTGATGCCTACTGGAATACCACTAAGGACTTGTTGATGAAAACAGCCATTCCGGGTATCACAGGTTTTACTTCAACCTATGCCAATGTAGGCCAGACCAGCAATAAAGGTATTGAAATAGCTCTTCAGGGGGTACTCGTGAAAACGAGGGACTGGAATGTAACGGCCGGTTTCAATATTAACTTCAATCGCGGTAAAGTGGACAAACTGGCTGATAATGTTACTGGACTTTATGGTACGGAATGGGCTACTTCATCTACTTTCCCGAAATCAGATTATGTCTTGAAAGAAGGGCGCCCTGTAGGCTTGGTACGTGGCTTGACTGCTGATGGCTTCTATACTACCGACGATTTCACTTATGAAAATGGGGTGTATACCCTGAAGAAAGGAGTTGCGGATGTTTCTTCTGCTGTATTCCCCAACTATCACTTGCACAATGGTATAAACGAACGCCCTGCAGGACAGTTAGCTTACCCGGGTATGGCAAAGTTCAAAGACCTGAACGATGACGGTATTATCAATGATGATGACGTGGACGTTATCGGTGATATGACACCTGTCCATACCGGTGGTTTTAATATTAACGCTACTTATAAGAACTTTGATTTAGGTTTGTATTTTAACTGGAGCTATGGTAATGAAATTTATAATGTAAATAAGTTGGCAGCACTTTATGGTTATAAAGAAGGTGCCGTTTACGAGAATAAGCTCTCTATAGTAAAGGATTGCTATAAAATCTATGATGTAGTGAATGGCGAATTGGTTGCATTGACCACTCCTGAACAGCTGAATGCTGCCAATGCGAATGCTAAGTTACCACTGGCATACAGTGAGAATGGCTATGTGTCTACATTGGGTATTGAAGACGGCTCTTATCTGCGTTTGAATACACTGACTTTGGGGTATACTTTACCGAAGAATATTCTTCAGAAGGTGGGTATCAGTAATCTGCGTGTTTACGGAAGTATCTATAATGTCTTTACGATTACAGGATATTCCGGAATCGATGCTGAGGTAAGTACGTCTACTTCTACAAAGACCTATCCTCAATTAGGTATGGACTGGGGTACTTATCCGCGTGCACGTTCCTTCGTACTGGGTGTAAATCTTAGCTTCTAATCATTTAAATAAAAGATGAAATTATGAATAAGTATATAAAAATGGCATTTGCGTCAGCCTGTTGCGTCCTGTTTGCACAGTGCAGTGACTTTCTGGAAACTTCTTCTCCTTCTAATACAGATGACGAGTTTGTAACTTCCAGTCCCGCAGAAACTCTGAAGACTTTGTCAAGAGCTTATGCACTTTATCGTGAATCGTGTAATGGGGCATATGATTGGAATGACCATTACCGTTCGGATATCGAATATTTCCCCGAGAATAATACTTCCAATAATATCAATGCAAAGCTAGTTCCCGAACAGATTCCTTGTGACCACATGAAAGGTAGCTTCAATGCTTTGTACAATGTGATCTCCTATGCCGGAAAGACAGCTGACCTGATTGCTGCCAAAACAGCTTATCAGGATGATATAGCGGCAGGCAGAACTTCTGACTGGACACATCTGAAAGGTGAAGCCGAAGCATTACGTGCATTATGTTACTTTGACTTGATTAAACATTGTGGTGATGTACCGTATGGCTATGAGAATAATTATGTAGATGATTACGGGCTGACTTCACGTTTTGATATTTATGATGCACTGATTGAAAAATTGAAAGCGGCGGAACCGTATATGTATAAAGTAGGTGAAGGCGGTTTGAACGGTGAGCGTATTACGCGGACATTTGTTGATGGACTGATTGGCAAAATGGCTCTTTATGCCGGAGGCTATCAAACTGTCCGTACCGATATGCCGGAACTTTATGGAAGTGTACAGTTCGAAACTCTCAGCACGGATGCTAAACGTAAATGCGCTTATGCCCGTCGTTCCGATTACAAGAACTATTACACTATAGCTGAAGACTATTTGCAGAAAGCGCTTTCAACCAATGCAGGAACCACCAAACTGGTTACTACGGATGAGCGTAGCTATGCAAACAATCCTTTCCAACGCCATTTTCAATATGGAATGGATCTTCAGATGAGTCCTGAAGCCATCTTTGAAATAGGTTGTGTACAGAATCAGGCTACAAGCCGCATGTATTGCTATGACTTCGGTCGTGGTTCTAACGGTGGTAGCAATACTGCCCCGAATAAGGTATTTGCCGGTGTACGTATGGTGCCGAGTTTCTATTACGGTGGTTATGATAACGCTGATAAACGTCGCGATGTCAGTGCGGTGGTTACCGGACTGGATGGTAAAGGTAATGAATTGGCATTTACTTTTAAGGCAGGTGCTAAGGTTGATGGAGGTATTTGCTTGAATAAATGGGATATTTGCCGCCAGAATCCTTACTTTGTCGGTCCTCAGATGGGCGCGGGTTTCAATATGCCGATTATGCGTGTAGCTGATGTCATCTTGATGTTAGCGGAAGTGAAAGCAGGATTGGATGCAGATACGGAAGCTATAGGCCTGGTTAATCAGATTCGTGAAAGAGCTTTTGGTGATGATTTGCATAATATTTCCGGTTTGTCCGGTGAAGCTCTGAAAGAAGCTATTCTGATGGAACGTAAGTTTGAGCTTTTCGGTGAAGGGCATACCGGTTACGACCTGGTGCGGAGTGGTAAATTCTCACAAAAAGCAATGGAAGTACGTAATGAGATGTCAACCCTTGCTGAGAATCTGAAGACTAAAGGTTATCATGAATTTGAGAATGGCAACATCTTACCCGCTTACATCTGGACAAAGCAGGTTGCAGGAGCCAAACTGACTTATGACTGTACGGATGAAAACGATCCTGTACTTTTCCCGGGATGGCGTGGTGTATTGGATTTTGCTCAGTTAGGATTGTCTGTAAATGGAACCAACCATAATACCGCAATCAAAGGGTTATTTGAATATATTGCTCCGGATAGTGAGACTGCGGCAGAATTAGAAGCGGAAGGATATGTAAAGACAGAGTGGGGAAGCACTCTTGCCGCCAATATTGATATATATCTGAGCAATATTCTTCCGGGCATTAC
>ULXS01046394.1_pt1 | contig 14500 bp, 9 predicted proteins | sample 1961421 | NCBI WGS metagenome assembly ULXS01 (sample SAMEA4835842, study PRJEB28245) | human gut metagenome | biome: gut microbiome; material: fecal sample | place: Denmark | collected 2008
TTAACTTTCTTAATATCGGAGATTGATGCGTTTTCTCTGTAAGTTCGTTTGCAGTTTGGGGATTAAGGGGTTGGGAAAGTGTGGAGGTATGTTTAGATAGTAAGCTCTGGAGGATGTTAATATTTTAAATTTAACATTGGCTTTTCTCATGCTTAATCATTAAATTTGCAATTATTGCACGCCAATCAATCTTTATAGAGAATATGGATAGAGATAGCTGCATATTTTAAGGTAAATTTAAGGTAACGGATGAATAAAAGAAAAGAAGAGTAAAGAACATGGCAAAGAAGTTACAGAAAGAAAAGAGTATCGAGGAAACCCTTTGGGAGTCTGCAAATAAGCTGCGTGGTTCCGTAGAACCTTCAGAGTATAAACACGTCGTATTAAGTCTGATATTTCTGAAATATGCTTTCGACCGTTTTGTGGAAAGACGTGATGAATTGATTTCGGAAGGTAAAGAAGCGTTTGTCAATCAGGCTGTATTCTATAATGCAAAGAACGTGTTTTATCTGAGCGAAATCAGTCGCTGGGATTACTTGATAGAAAACGCAAAACAGAACGATATTGCCATTAAGATAGATGCGGCTTTGGCACAGGTGGAAAAGGATAATCCGGCATTGAAAGGCGCATTGCCGAGCAATTATTATTCAGGTTTGGGCCTTGACCGTACCAAATTGGCCAGTCTGCTGGATGTGATTGGCAAGATAGATACGCAAAAAGATAAAGAACATGATTTGATAGGGCGTGTTTACGAATATTTCTTAGGAAAATTTGCCATAGCAGAAGGAAAGGGAAAAGGAGAGTATTACACTCCTAAGACAATCGTTAATCTGATAGCGGAAATGATTCAACCCTATCGGGGTAAAATATATGACCCGTGTTGTGGTTCAGGAGGTATGTTCGTGCAAAGCATGAAGTTCATCGAAGCACATCATGGCAACAAGAAGGATATTTCCGTTTACGGCCAGGAATACACGAATACCACTTATAAACTGGCCAAGATGAACTTGGCAATTCGTGGCATTGCCTGTAATTTAGGAGAAAAAGCCGCTGATACCTTTCACGATGACCAGCACAAGGATTTGAAGGCCGATTTTATCATGGCCAATCCTCCTTTTAACCAAAAAGCATGGCGTGCAGAAAATGAGCTGACTGCCGACCCACGCTGGCACGGTTACGATGTGCCGCCTACCAGTAACGCGAATTACGGTTGGATTCTGAATATTGTATCTAAATTGTCGGCCAATGGAATGGCAGGTTTCCTGCTTGCCAACGGTGCGTTGAGTGGAGATGGCACTGAACTGAACATACGTCGTCAGTTGCTGAATAACCATTTGGTGGAAGCCATTGTGATTCTTCCTCGTAATATGTTCTATTCCACCGACATCAGCGTAACGCTTTGGATTCTGGCTGGTAACCGCAAAGCCCGTACCGTAGAACAGAACGGAGAGTTGGTGAAATACCGTAACCGTGAAAATGAAGTGCTGTTCATTGACTTGCGCCAGTGGGGAGAACCTTTTGAGAAGAAATACATCCAGTTCTCCAAAGAACAAATAGCACAGATAGCCGAGAACTTTCATAACTGGCAGCGTGAAGGATACGAACAGACTTACCAGAACGTGCCGGAATATTGCTATTCAGCCACACTTGAAGAGATTGAAGCCAAAGGATGGTCACTTGTTCCCAGCAAATACATTGAGTTCAAGAGCCGTGATGAAGGTATTGACTTCGATTCCAAGATGAAAGAGCTGCAAGCAGAAATGAAGGACTTGTTGAAACAGGAAGAAGAGAGCAAGAAGGATTTGTTGAATCTGTTCAGGGAGTTGGGCTATGGAATTGAATGACAAAATAGTAATCTATCGTTCGGAAGATGGAGAAACGCAGCTTGAGGTCAGAATAAATCAAGATACGGTATGGTTGAATGCCTATCAGATAGCCGAACTATTTGGGCGCGATTCAAAAACAATCCGTAAGCATATAGCGAATGCCATAAAAGAAGAACTTGCAGGCGAAGTGGTTGTCGCAAATTTTGCGACAACCGCAGTACATGGTGCGATAGAAGGTAAAAGCCAGACCCATGATGTACGTTTCTATAATCTTGATGTCATCATTTCTGTTGGTTATCGGGTCAAATCAAAAAAGGGTGTGGACTTTCGCCGCTGGGCTAATAGAGTGCTGAAAGAATATCTGGTGAAAGGCTATGCCGTCAACAAGGCTTTGACCGAACAGCATTATACTGAATTGAAGCAATTGGTAACGGTCTTGGGCCGTACAGTCAAGGCGCAGGAAGCACTGACATCGGAAGATGCGCTCAATCTGGTGGAAGTGGTTTCCGATTACGCTTATGCTCTCGATACGTTAGATAGATACGATTATCAGCAACTGGCGGTAGAGCAGACCACTAACGAAATAAAGTTTCATGCTACCTACGAGGGAGCCATGCAGGCCATAGAAGAACTGAAGGAAAAATTCGGTGGAAGTCAGTGGTTTGCCCATGAGAAGGATGATTCCTTTAAAAGTTCCATCGGGCAAATATACCAGACTTTTGGCGGGCAAGATCTTTACCCTTCTGTAGAGGAAAAAGCGGCTATGCTGCTTTATCTCGTCACGAAAAATCATTCGTTTAGTGATGGCAACAAACGTATTGCTGCCACCCTTTTCCTGTGGTTTATGGCCGGTAACGGCATTCTCTACAATTCGGATGGGAGTAAGCGTATTGCCGACAACACCCTTGTGGCTCTTACGCTGATGATAGCTGAGAGCCGTACAGAGGAAAAGGATATTATGGTGAAAGTTGTAGTCAATCTGATTAACAAGAACAACTATGAGTAAGGAGAATTATAGACGGCTGGGTGATTATATTCGTGAGGTGGATGTAAGGAATCGGGATTTTGAGGTGAAGGAGCTTGTTGGTTTGACTATCAATAAGGCTTTTATCCCATCTGTCGCAAATACAATAGGTACAGATTTGTCTAATTATAAGGTGATACGTAAAGAGCAGTTCGCTTGTAGTTTAATGCAGGTAAGTCGAGATGGGAAGATGCCTGTTGCAATGTTTGAAGGTGAATGTGCAATTATGTCGCCTGCATATCCAATGTTTGAGGTTGTAGATAAAAACATATTATTACCACAATATCTAATGATGTGGTTTTCCCGTAATGAATTTGATCGGGAAGCAAGTTTTTATGCAGTTGGAGGGGTTAGAGGTAGTCTTACTTGGCAAGATTTCTGTGATATGACTCTTCCTATTCCTCCTATTGAGCAACAACGAAAGATTGTGACCGAATATGAAGCCGTTTCTCGAAGAATTCGTTTGAATGAACAGATGATTGCCCGTTTGGAGGAAACAGCTCAAACACTCTATCGCAAAATGTTTGTAGATGGAATTGATAAAGAGAATCTGCCGGAAGGTTGGAGAATGGGGACGATAGAAGAATTCTGTGAAGACATAATGTCTGGGGGGACCCCAAGTCGAATGCATAGTGAATATTGGAACTCTAAGGATTATCGTTGGCTCAAGACCGGTGAAGTTCAGAATAATATTGTTTTAGATACAGAGGAATATATTAGTGAAGCAGGATTAAAAAATAGTTCAGCAAAAATTATTCCATCAGGTGCTATAACAATGGCAATGTATGGAGGAGGAACTGTTTCTAATGTTGCATATTTAAATTGCGAAACAGCTACTAATCAAGCTTGTTGTAATATGATATGTAAGAACAAAACAGATGCCGCATATTTATATTTTCATTTGAGGTATTATCAAAATGAAATCAAGCGTTTAGCAAATGGTGGAGCACAAGAAAATCTAAGCCAGGAGGTTATCTCACAACAACCAATTTATATTTTGGATGATAATAAGTATAATTCTTTATTTGTTTATATTCTTAATCTTATGATTATAAAAACAAAAGGGAATAATGAATTAATAAATTTACAGTCTTTGCTGTTAGCAAGGATGGGGCAATAATTAAACAATTTCATATGGCATTTAAAGCTTTACAGAAAAAAGTTAGTGATCTGCTAACAGGATCTATTTTAGAAATTCCAAGAAATCAAAGAAGATATGTATGGAAGGAAGAGCATTGGAGGGATCTGTTGAATGACCTTGATTTTGCGATACAGAATAATGCTCACAATAAAAAACATTTTATTGGGAGTATTGTACTTAAAGAAGAAGAAGCTGTCAATGGAATAAATCATTATACGATTATTGATGGTCAACAAAGAACTTTTACTATTGTCTTATTTCTTTCTTCAATAATGCAATTGTTAAAAGAAAGAAAAATGGAAGATGATTTTATGGGCAATTATAGATTACTAATTTCTACAGACTTAAAAAATCAATCTTCATGTATAATTAACTCAGATTATTATATTTCTTTGAGTTCTGTTATAAAATGTATTTGTGATTGGAATAATACAGTTAGTTTAAATGATATTTTAAATAGTCATATTGTTAATAAGCACATAGAAAAGCCTATAAAGAATTGTCTGTTGTTTTATTATAATGAGTTGAAAAAAAGAAGTAATGATGACATAATTATAATCAGAAATGCTCTTATAGAAACAAATTTCGTGGAAATTATTGCAACAACAGATGAGGATTCATATACCATATTTGAAATACTAAATGCTAGAGGACAAGATTTGGAGGACCATGAACTTCTTAAAAATTATATTATGAGATATATACGTCCACAAGAACAAGTGAAAATAGATGAAGTGAAAGTAAAGTGGACAGAGTGTATAGATAAGGAGCTAAAAAATAATATAAAAAAATTCTTTAAACACTATACTACACACAAATTTCCAACGGTAACAAAGGATAGTATCTATAAAATCATACAAAAAGGAACTCCAAGTAGAGATGTGAATGCATTATTTGAGGATATTTTACGGAAGGTCAACTTTTATAAGGTTATATTGAATCCTATAAAAGATGGGGAAGAATGTAATTGTACTGCTATTGAATATAAAGTGTTTTCGTTCTTTAAAAAGAAGAAAGCAGAGCAGTTTAGACCTGCTATTTTAAGTTTAATGAACCAGCATTGTTTGGGTAACATAAACGAAAACAAATATAATGAAGCATTGAACTTCTTATTTTTATTTTTTATTTGTTATAATATAATTGGTGAAGAAAAATCCAATAAATTGGAAGATCCGATTTATAAATATTCTCCTTTAATTGAAAATGAATTTACAGAAAGTGTTATTGATCAGTTTACAGAATCATTAAATAAACGATTGCCTAATAAAGATGCTTTTATTAATATCTTTAAAAACGTTGGTTGGTCTAATCATACAGCATTTTATAAAGATTCTAAAAATAAGGAACGAGTGAAGATTGTATTGGAGATACTAGAAAAAGAAAAATCAGGTATAGAATTACCGGAAGATTATACATTAGAGCATATTTTACCCGATTCAGAGGGAGAGGAAAATGCTTTAATAGGTAATATAATTCCTTTGGAAAAGCCATTAAATGAAAGATGCAAGAATAAGTCTTTAGTAGAAAAAATACCAATTTATAAGGAGTCAAATTTTGCTATCGCTAGAGGTTTTGCTATTCGATATGAAAATAATATTGATAATTTTACTCCGCAAAAAAGGACCCAAGCTATTGCAGAGTCTATTTATAAGTTTATTACTAATGTAAATTGATTTAATGTCACATTTCAACGAACATACCCTCGAACTCTCCATCATGGAGTTATTCCAGCAGGAAGGATATATCTATACCAGCGGAGAAGAAATCCATAAAGAAGCCGACGAAGTATTGCTGTGCGATGATATGCGTACGTATCTTCGTAATCGCTATCGAGAGGCTGGTATCACTTCCCTTGAAATAGAAAGTGTATTGGCAAGGCTGACGACCAATGCAGGGTGGTCTTTGTATGAAAATAATGCACAGACCTATCGGCTGATGACCGAAGGGTTTTCGTTGAAGCGTGAAGATGCTGCCTTGCCCGATTTGTTTATTGAACCGATAGACTTTAGCGAGGAAGGAAGAGACAATAATCTGTTTCGTGTGGTCAATCAGTTGGAAATAAAAGGAACCGAGAAGCGTATTCCTGACGGTATTGTATATGTGAATGGTTTGCCGGTAGTAGTGCTGGAATTTAAAAGTGCAGTAAAAGAAGATACTACTATTATGGATGCCTATACCCAGCTCACCGTGCGTTATCGTCGTGATATTCCCGAACTATTCAAATACAATGCGTTCGTGGTAATCAGCGATGGGGTAAACAATAAGTATGGGTCTTTGTTTTCGCCTTACGATTTCTTTTATACCTGGCGAAAGGTGGAGGCGAACGACAAGGCAACCGATGGCATCAACTCTTTGCTGACAATGGTCAAAGGTTTGTTTCGCAAAGAAAGGTTATTGAGTGTAATCAAGGATTTTGTGTTCTTCCCCGATTCGTCGAAGAATGAGAAGAAGGTGGTTTGCCGTTATCCCCAGTTTTTTGCCACTCACAAGTTGTTTGAGAATATTCGCTTACATTCCAAACTTCGGGAAGGAGGTGATGGGAAAGGAGGTACCTACTTTGGGGCTACCGGATGTGGAAAGAGCATCACCATGCTGTTTCTTAGTAGGATGCTGATGCGTAGCCGGGAGTTTGCCAGTCCTACAATTGTCCTGATAACCGACCGTACAGACTTGGACGACCAGCTTTCCAAGTTGTTTGGTACAGCTAAAAATTTTATTGGTGATGAATGTGTGATAGATGTGGAGAGCAGGGACAAACTGCGTGAGTATCTGACCGGACGGACAAGTGGCGGTGTGTTTCTTACTACCATCCATAAGTTTACGGAAGATACACGTCTCTTGTCGAAAAGGGCAAATATTATTTGTATCTCCGACGAGGCCCATCGTTCGCAGACCAATCTGGCTATGCAAGTGAAGCAGACCGAGAAGGGGGTAAGACGAAATTTCGGTTTTGCTAAATACTTGCATGATTCATTGCCCAATGCCACGTATGTGGGTTTTACAGGAACTCCGATTGATGCAACGATAGAGGTGTTTGGCGAAGTGGTGGATGCCTATACCATGACCGAGTCGGTCACTGATGGTATTACCCGTCGTATTGTGTATGAGGGGCGTGCGGCAAAAGTGTTGCTCGATAATAAAAAATTGCAAGAGATAGAGAAGTATTATGCGCAGTGTGCAGAAGAAGGGGCTAATGAGTATCAGATAGAAGAAAGTAAGAAAGCGGTGACCAAGATGGAGCGTATCTTGGGTGATTCTGATCGTTTGCAGGCGGTGGCCGAAGATTTCATTGCGCATTATGAGAAGCGAGTGGAAGAGGGAAGCACGGTAGAAGGTAAGGCTATGTTTGTGTGCTCTAACCGTACGATAGCTTTTTCCTTGTATAAGAAAATTGCGCTTCTACGGCCTGAATGGGTGAAGAAACCTGGCGAAGAGAAGCTGGGAATGGATGAACTGCAGGCTGCTGACATGTATGTGCTTTATGGCAATCAAGGGCTTCCTATTGAAAAGATGAAGCTAATCATGACCCGAAGCAAGGATGATGAGCCGGAACTTTATTCATTGTTGGGAACGGACGATGACCGTCGGGCTTGGGCAGAAGAATATAAAAAGCCTAAATCGAACTTTAAAATAGCCATTGTGGTAGATATGTGGACGACGGGCTTTGATGTGGACTGCCTGGATACGATGTACATTGACAAACCTTTGCAGCAACATACGCTGGTGCAGACTATTTCGCGTGTGAACAGGGTGTATCCGGGAAAGGAAAAAGGTTTGGTGGTGGACTATATCGGTATTAAAAGTAATATGAATGTAGCCTTGAAACGCTACGCACAAGGGGACGATAATTCGGATTCGGTGGAAAATATCGGGCAGTCTGTGGCAATGGTGAAAGATGAGCTGGATATTATCCGGCGGTTATTCGGGAGTTTTGACTATTCTGTGTTTTCTACGGGGACACCGCTGGAACAATTGGACTGCCTGAATAAGGGGGCTGAATTAATGCAGCGCACCAAGGAACAGGAGAACTTATTCATGGGTCATGCCAGGAAACTGAAATCGGCATTCAATCTGTGTAGCAACAGTGAGGAGATAAGCTATGCCGAGCGTGAGGAAATACACTATTTTTGTGGGGTACGGTCTATTATCTATAAGCTGACAACTGGAGATACGCCGGACATTTCTCAAATGAACAGGCGGGTTGGTGAGATGATAGAAGAGGCAATACAGTCGGAAGGTGTGGAAGAAATCATTCAGATAGGCAATGATAAGGAGAACCTGGACGTGTTAAGTGAAGAATACATGGAACGATTGGGTAAACTGAAGCTGCCTAACACGAAAGTGAAGCTGATGGAACGGCTCTTGAAAACTGTCATTACAGAGTTCAAGAAAGTGAACAAGGCTAAAGGAGTGGATTTTTCCAAACGCCTGAGTGCTTTGGTTGAAAAGTATAATGAACGTAGGGACAGTGCGATTTTTGCAGATGAAGTACTGACCGAAGTGGCTAATCAAATGGCCGATTTATTAAAGGAACTGAACAAAGAAAAGAAGTCATTCCAGAATTTAGGTATCAGCTACGAGGAAAAAGCGTTTTATGATATTCTTAAATCTATTGCGAAACAATTTGGTTTTGAATATCCTGAAGAAAAATTACTGAAGCTGGCTGCTGAGATAAAGACAATTGTGGCTGATAAATCAAAATATACAGACTGGTCTACTCGTGATGACATAAAGGCGGAACTGAAAATGGACCTGATTCTGATATTGGCAGAATATGGTTATCCTCCTGTGACGAATGACGAGGTGTTTAAGGAAATTCTGGAGCAAGCGGAGAATTTCAAGAAATATAATGGATAAAACAGAAGTTTGCCTGTATCCATCTTATTCAATTTTACCGTAACTTTGCCGCGCATTTTGAAGAAGGTAAAAAAGATGGATAACAGTGTGACTAAAAAACGTGCCCAAAGCAATGAGATAGATATGCTGAACGGGCCGTTGTTCAAGAAAATTTTGCTGTTTGCCCTTCCGCTGGCAGCCAGCAGTTTGTTACAGGAACTTTTTAATTCGGTGGATGTGGCAGTAGTGGGCCACTTCGTAGGAAGCAGGGCCTTGGCAGCCGTGGGAAGTAATGCGCCGGTCATCGGGTTATTGATAAACCTGTTTATGGGTGTTTCCATGGGAGCTTGTGCCATTATCTCCAATCACATCGGGCAGCAGGATGACAGGAGCATACGCAATGCCATCAGTACGGTGCAGTTGGTGGCGCTTCTCAGCGGATTCTTTTTACTGGTGTTGGGGCAGGTGGCTGCCCAGCCGATTCTGACATGGATGGGCACTCCACCGGATGTGCTGGATGAGGCGGTGACTTACCTGCGTATTTATTTCCTCGGAATGCCTTTTATCATGGCATTTAATTTCGGTGCTGCTATTTTGCGAAGTATGGGCGATACGCGGCGTCCGCTGTATATTCTGGTCATGGCCGGTGTGGTCAATACCTTGCTGAACCTGCTGTTCGTGATAGGCTTCGGCATGGGAGTGGCAGGAGTGGCTGTAGCTACGGGTATAGCCAATGCGGTCAGTGCCACTTTAATCGTTCGTTTGCTGCGTAAGGAGAAAGAACCTTTCCGGTTGCATTTCGATAAGATGAAGATTCACGGGGTGGAGTTGAGCCGTATGCTGCGCATCGGAGTGCCGGCTGGAGTGCAGGGCATGATTTTCTCCATTTCGAATGTGGTGGTGCAGTCGTCTATCAACAGCTACGGAGCCGATGCGATAGCCGGTTCGTCGGCTGCGCTCAACTTTGAGTATTATTGCTATTTTATTATTCAGGGATTCAACGGGGCAGCCATCAGCTTCATTGCCCAGAACTATGGGGCCGGAAGAATGGACCGGGTGCATCGGGTGTTCTGGATTTGCATGGGCTCAAGTCTGGCTTTCTGTGCAGCCTTCAACTGGCTTTTTGCCTGGCAGGATGATTTCTTCCTGGGCTTCTTTTCGGATGTGCCGATGGTGCATCATTTCGGTGCTATCCGCATGCACATTGTACTGGCCTGTCAGTTTATTGCCAGCAGTTACGAGATTGCCGGTTCGTCGTTGCGCGGTATGGGAAAGTCGCTGACTCCGGCCGTGCTCACGGTGTTTGGAACCTGCCTGTTGCGTATTGTCTGGGTGTATGGGGTATCACCGGTGTGGAGAGGATACGATGTGCTGATGATGGTGTATCCGGTGTCGTGGGTGGTTACCGGATTGCTGGTGCTTACGGTCTACTGGTTGTTTATCCGGAAAAAGAGATTGGCTTTAAATTAAAAAGAAATAGCCCCAGTTTACGCTGGGGCTATTTGCTATACTAAAGGATGAGTGTGTTTCTTATTCCCACTCGATGGTGGCTGGCGGTTTTGACGAAATATCATAGCAAACGCGGTTCACGCCTTTTACTTTGTTGATAATGTCGTTCGAAACCTTGGCCATGAATTCGTAGGGCAGGTGAGCCCAGTCGGCTGTCATGGCATCGGTACTTGTTACCGCACGCAGTGCCACGGCACGTTCGTAGGTACGTTCGTCGCCCATAACTCCTACGCTCTGTACCGGCAACAGGATTACGCCGGCCTGCCATACCTGATGGTACAGGGAAGTTTCATTGCCGTTTTCATCTTTCACCTTCCAGTCGCGCAAACCCTGGATAAAGATGTCGTCGGCATCCTGCAGGATACGTACTTTTTCACGAGTGATGTCGCCCAAGATACGTACAGCCAAGCCCGGACCCGGGAACGGATGACGGGTAATCAGGTGCTCAGGCATACCCAGCTCGCGACCTACGCGGCGTACTTCATCTTTGAACAACAGACGCAAAGGTTCGCAAAGTTTCAGGTTCATCTTTTCCGGCAGACCACCTACGTTGTGGTGACTCTTGATAACGGTACCGGTGATAGACAATGACTCGATGCAGTCAGGATAGATGGTACCCTGTGCCAGCCATTTCACATCCTGAATCTTATGTGCTTCTTCATCGAATACGTCGATAAATCCTTTACCGATAATCTTACGTTTGCGTTCGGGTTCGGTTACACCTGCCAGTTCTGAGAAGAACTTTTCGCTGGCGTCTACGCCGATTACGTTCAGACCAAGGCATTCATAGTCGTGCAATACGTTCTTGAATTCGTTCTTGCGAAGCATTCCGTGGTCTACGAAGATACAGGTCAGGTTCTTTCCGATGGCTTTGTTCAGCAATACGGCTGCTACTGATGAGTCAACGCCACCGCTCAGTCCTAATACTACCTTGTCGTCGCCAAGCTGTTGCTTCAGTTCGGCTACTGTGGTTTCAATGAAAGAAGCGGCACTCCAGTCCTGCTTTCCGCCACAGATGTCTACTACGAAGTTCTTCAGCAGCAAAGTTCCGTCTTCGCTGTGGAACACTTCCGGATGGAACTGTACGCCCCAGAGCTTTTCGTTCTTTGCCTGGTAAGCGGCGATGGCTACTTTGTCGGTAGAAGCGATGATTTCAAAGTTGTCGGGGATGGCAGTGATGGTGTCACCGTGGCTCATCCATACCTGAGAGTGTTCGCGGATGCCTTTCAGCAGCGGGTTCTGGTGGTCGAAAGTAGCCAGGTGTGCACGTCCGTATTCGCGGGTGTTGGCCGGTTCTACCTTTCCTCCGTTGGTGTACGACATGAACTGTGCACCATAGCAGATACCCAGGATAGGATATTTTCCGCGGATGTTGGTTAAATCAACTTTGAAAGCCTTCTCATCATACACTGAGAAAGGACTTCCCGACAAGATTACGCCGATAACCGACGGGTCATCGTGTGGAAACTTGTTGTAAGGAACAATTTCGCAATACATGTTCAGCTCGCGCACACGGCGGCCGATAAGCTGCGTGGTTTGTGAACCGAAGTCAAGAATAATAATTTTTTCCTGCATATTGTGTGTGATGTAAAATGTAATCTATGCGTGCAAAGGTACGCATATTTTTCCTAAATCCGATGTGGCCTGTGATTTTATTTGAGGCCGAAACCTGTCATTTGGAGCTTTGAAAGCCCTATGGTATGCTTTTTTTAAGTTTTATATGTAAATAAGTAAGGAATAAATTTGTACTTTTGTCGCCGTATGAGCAGAATTTTGGCAATAGATTATGGCAGAAAACGCACCGGAATTGCAGTGACCGATCCGATGCAGATTATAGCGAACGGACTGACTACCGTGCCGACACATGAACTGATGGATTTTTTACTGAAGTATGTGGCGCAGGAAAAGGTGGAACGCATCGTGGTGGGGCATCCCAAGCAGATGAACAATGAGGACTCCGAAAACATGAAGTATATCAAGCCGTTTGTGGCGCAGCTGAAGAAGAAGTTGCCGGACATACCGGTGGAACTGGTGGACGAACGGTTTACTTCTGTGCTGGCACATCAGGCGATGCTTGACGGCGGACTGAAGAAAAAGGCGCGTCAGGACAAAGCGCTGGTGGACGAAATCAGTGCCACGATTATTCTGCAATCTTATTTGGAATCGAGAAGAATGTAACTTAATAAATTTTTGAATAATATGATTTTACCTATTTATGTATACGGGCAGCCTGTATTGCGTCAGGAGGCTCAAGATATTACGCCAGATTATCCGGGCTTGAAAGAGCTGATTACAAATATGTTTGAAACGATGGACCGTGCCGACGGGGTGGGACTGGCTGCTCCTCAGATCGGGCTTCCTATCCGTGTGGTAGTGGTGAACCTGGACGTGCTGTCGGATGATATGCCGGAGTTCAAGGATTTCAAGCGTACGTACATCAATCCGCATATTCTGGAAACAGGCGGTGAACTGGTTTCGATGGAAGAAGGCTGTCTGAGCTTGCCGGGTATCCACGAAAGTGTGAAGCGTCCGGACAAGATTCACGTGACTTACCTGGATGAAAACATGCAGCCGCACGATGAGTGGGTGGAAGGCTATCTGGCCCGTGTGATGCAGCATGAATTCGACCACCTGGATGGTACCATGTTTATCGATCATTTGTCGGCTTTGCGCAAACAGATGATTCGTGGCAAGCTGAACGGTATGGTGAATGGTAAAGCTCGTTGCTCTTATAAAGTGAAAACAGTGAAATGATCAAAAGAATCCTATACATATTATATATAGGTATGTTTTTCCCGGTGGTTGCCCTGTCGCAGATTAATACGGACAGGGTTATGACCATCGGGAAAAATGCACTTTATTTTGAGGATTATGTCCTCTCTATCCAGTATTTCAATCAGGTAATCGGGGCGAAACCGTATCTGGCTGAACCGTATTTTTACCGTGGACTGGCTAAGATGAACCTGGATGATTATCAGGGGGCGGAGGCCGACTGTTCGCAGGCGTTGGAACGCAATCCTTTTGTGGTGAATGCGTATCAGATTCGCGGTATTTCTCGTATCCGCCAGCAGAATTATCAGGGGGCTATTCAGGATTATCGCAAGGCCCTGAAGATGGATCCGGAGAATATCAGTCTGTGGCATAACCTGGCTTTGTGCCGGATGCACGAGGAGGAATACGCGCAGGCACGTGCGGATTTGGATACGCTGATTCGTATCTCTCCGCGTTATACGGATGCGTACCTGATGCGTACGGAGGTGTCGTTGAAACAGAAGGATACGCTGCAGGCTATGAACGATGCGGATAAGGCCATCGAGATGGACCGCTATAATCCGGATACATGGTCGTCGCGGGGTATGTTGTTCTTGCAACGCGGAAAATATAAGGATGCGGAAACGGACTTGACGGAGGCAATTCGTCTGTCGGTGCGTAATGCGGGCGTGTATATCAACCGTGCACTGGCAAGATATCATCAGAATAACCTGAGAGGGGCAATGTCGGATTATGACCTGGCACTGGATGTAGACCGGAACAATTTTATCGGACACTATAACCGTGGTTTGCTTCGTGCGCAGGTGGGGGATGACAACCGCGCGATTGAGGATTTCGACTTTGTGCTCAAGATGGAGCCGGACAACCTGATGGCCCGTTTCAACCGGGGCTTGTTGCGCGACCGTACGGGTGATTATCCCGGGGCTATTGAGGACTATTCGGCGGTGCTGGAAGAATATCCCAACTTCTTGGCTGGATACCAGTATCGTGCGCAGGCCAGAAGAAAGGTGGGCGACCTGAAAGGGGCGGATGCCGACGAATTTAAGGTGCTGAAAGCGCAGATTGAAGCGCAGAACGGTACGAAAAAGCAGACGGCTTCGAACGACAAGACGCGTAAGAAATCGGATAAGAACGTGGAAAACTATCGCAAGATTGTGGTGGCCGACAATGATTCGGAAGACGACCGTTACAAGACGGATTACCGTGGAAGGGTGCAGGACAAGAATGTGACGATTTTGCCGCAGCCGATGTTTGCCTTGAACTACTACGAGCGTCCGGAAGAGGTGAAGCGTCAGGTCAATTATTATAAGGGTATCGACGACCTGAATGCACGCAGGGTGCTTCCGCATCGTCTGCTGATTACGAACAACGAGGCTTCGTTGTCGGAAGAGC
>ULXS01036749.1_pt1 | contig 14447 bp, 14 predicted proteins | sample 1961421 | NCBI WGS metagenome assembly ULXS01 (sample SAMEA4835842, study PRJEB28245) | human gut metagenome | biome: gut microbiome; material: fecal sample | place: Denmark | collected 2008
ACCTGTAGGTCGTGCCGCACCACTTCACGCAGGAAGTACCGTCCCAAATGGGCTTTTCTGGTGCACAGCTCGTTTCGATGGGCATTATCAGTACACCTAACTCACACCGTTTTTGCGTTTCCACATCATACAGCATCAGGTAAACACATTTTTCCCCTATGAGTTCGTAAGCGACATGTCGCCCATCTGGCGATAAACTGGCTTCCATGCTTTTGGCAAACTCATCCGGTGCGTATTCTACACCCGAGGCTGGCTTGTCTTGAGAAACCCAAACTGTCTCTCCGGAAGAACAGGTGAATATAGTAATCGGACGGCTTGCAACCAAAAGCCTGTCACTATCTGGAAACCATTCCACGGTTGGAGCAGGACTGCTGCTCCACCAGTACACCTTCGCATTGCACTCGGTAGTTTTTGCGGGGTCATAAACAGACACCTTGCAATACTGCCCGCCATCACTGCTGTTTTCTGTTTTCTCCAGATAAGAAATCTTGGAACCGTCAGGGGACCAACTCAAGTTGCATATTTTCTCTTTTTCATGAAGAAATACACAGACTGGAGTATAGGACACATCATCGTTCGTATTATCCTGTTGCCGTATTACCAAATAGCTGTTCCCAAGGGCTGTGATACACGCGGCGGATACCTTTCCATTCACTGGCGAAGCAATGAACTCTGTGTCATAGACAGAAAAGTCCGGACACACCTGCAATGGTTCTTCCTGATTGCGTTTCTCAGAATCCGATATTTCGATGCCATCACCTGAAGGATGAAGTAAATCAGGTGCTTCGTTCCCGTTCGAACAAGCATGGAACATCAAAGATGTCAGCAATATCGCGATAAGAAGCATTACTCGACTTCGCACTGCGCTCTCTCCCTCTTTAATTCGTCGATGGATGCAGCTGCCAAGTAGTTCCCGGACATCACATCGATAGAATGCTCATCAAGGATTTTCCCTTCAACATTAGCGGACATTACCTGACCATCTCTCACTAAGGCAAACTCAGTCGGAGAATTCCAGACAACATCACACATACCATAAGACCCTTCGACAGGAGTGATAAGCCCTGTCTCAATTTGATATACACAGTTTCTAAGCGTCCCGGAAAAGTCTCTGTACGCAATGTAATCCCTATTCGGGGAGATTTTCATCTCGCACGCATCGGAGATCACTTTTTCTGTGCTGTTGGTTTCAAGATTTGTCTTGTAAATACCCTGCCTCTCTGTCGTCGGATCTATTCCCATATGATAGACAACGCTGTCACTATACCATGCCGGCTCAGCCATAACGAGTGTGCCACACTCTGTCCCGGGCATTTTCGAAACAAGTTTAACCTGCCCGGTCGCAAGGTCATAAGTTTTAAGGCACAGTCCTTCATCCAGCGAGACAAATGCTATCTTATCATTGGAAGGTGAGTAGGAAGCCGATGTAGTTTTCTCGGATTTATCCGAGTGGAACATTTCTTCTGCAGGTGCTGATGTTCCCGATATAATCGTGAATTCTCCAACGCTACAATCATAAATAGTTATTGGGCGGGAACATACCAACAGTTTCTCGGAGTCTTTGGACCACTCGAAGACCTTCCGATTATTTCTATAATAATACTTCTCAATTTCTGTCGACACAACACTTCCATTCTGTACATCATAAATGTACACAATACTCCTCATGCAGTCATTTACCATTTCCTCTGACACAAGAAATGCGATTCTATTTCCATCCGGGCTCCAAAGTGGTTCAAATACCTTTTTCCCCGCTTCAGCGGTAAACAGAATTCGATTGTCGGTCGAAGAAATGAGCTTTCCGGCACTCCCCGAGTTGTCACAATAAACGGTTTCCTCTCCTGTCGGCGAAGTCCTGGCATCCATCACCGGTAGGGCAAGAAGGTCATTCATGTCAATCGCCACATTATCGCTCTCAAAGCAATCAAGCGCTCCGTGCTTGTTACTTTCTGTTTGAATCCCTGCATCCAAATACACACTGTTATAACCGCTTGAAATCAGTACAGACTGAGTCATTGTTTGCCCAAGCCCAGTAATAGCCATGGTATACCGTCCCAATGTGATATCCCCAATAAAAAAATCCTCAGAATCCAGGAATCGTGTGGATGTCTTGGGGTATATCGAACCATAAACAAACTTGTTTCCGGTATAAGACACCGAACTTGGCTTTGTAAAATTTCGAACCTGTGTAGCATTGCTTGCCGCAGACGGATAGACAATACTGTAATTAAATTTTCCTGCCAATCTTCCGGTATTATTCAGGTATGCCAAATACTTCTCCGGGTTACGCGCATTTATAGTATTTGTCCCATTGACCTTAACTCCAAAGTGCAAGTGTATTCCTTCCGCACTTCCAGTTTTACCAGTCTTTCCGATTTTCTGACCTGCCGTCACAGCATCCCCACTTTGTACGTATATGGCAGATAGATGTTGATAGCATGTATAGTATCCATCGTGGTCGATGATTATATTGTTCCCTGCTTCGTCGCCCCAGCCCGCTACTGCAACAACCCCATCTTCTGCAGCGTATACATCCATTGGGGCGACCACCCCAGAAGAATTTTTAGATATAAAGTCTATTCCTGTATGTCCACATGATTCGCCTTTAGTGAGGTATTCGCCATAAAGATATGTCTGCCAAAACCGTCCCTCATTTCCTTCAACAAGGACTCTGGTTTTTGTTGCCGCATTGGCAGTTACTGTGGTGCTGACTAACATCATGATTGCAACCGCCATGGATAGCAGCTTTTTCATCTTATCATTATCATAAAAAAGCGGTCAGCGTCATCTTCGATTGCCAGAATAAAAAGTGGGATCACGGGGTTTTCCTCCTGCTATGCGGTCGCGGTTGCTATATGTGTCATCTCATTTCAGCTAAATATTAACAGAACTGCTGCGGAAAATCAATTAAAATGTCCCCCTCTTTCGGTCAACCTTTGTTATGCATAAAGACAAGACATTCTTAGTGATGTGGCGAGGCTCTCTGCTTTTTGCAAGTCGACTACAAATCGACCTCCGGAGCCAACAATCTGGTGGCGGTTGCGATAGCTCATGCAAACCTCACTGCTTTTCAACCTTGTATATCTTATATCCAGCGTCCTTTGCAACTTGTACAAACCTTTCAAACCTTTGGTCGGTAACACTCCCAGACGGAAATGATTGGATTGCCGCATTTTCTCGCGCGTTCGGATCCGCCTTTATGCTGTTGATTAAGTGTACTTTATAGGTTATCACCTCGCTGAGTCCATCATTTTTGTATTGAAAAACATATTGTAGATTTTTCGAGTTTTCATTCTTGACCATAATCTTAATTTTCACTCCTCATCATCACAGTTAGAGCTGCGTTAAGGGGGCGATAACAGGGATAAGCATAGAGGCAATAACTTCAGAAGCGCACCAATAACACAGGCTCAAAAATCGGTTAACCCAAAGTCTCTACATACTTTGCAAAAAAGTCAGGCATCGCAGATGATATGTGTCCTTGATCCTTTGCAGTCAAGGATACACTTTTAGCAGCACTTGTTTCCGTGTGACTGTTTGTACGACAGCTCAGAGACGGTGCGACTGCACCCACTCCAATAGCGCGTCGTAATTCATCGCGCCGGAGGCGACGGCAAGTCCGACCTCAACGACCTCATCATTGGTGCAGTCCAGACGGATGCCGTTTACCTCAAGGAAGGTCAACATCACATACATTCCAATACGCTTGTTGCCGTCCACAAAGGCGTGGTTGGAAATCAGCGTGTAGCCCAACCGCGCGCCCTTTTCCTCTTTGGTCGGGTAGAATTCCTGGCCGCCAAAGCCGGAAAACGCATTTTCCAGAGCAGATTCCAGCAGGGCTTCGTCCCTGATGCCGACACTCCCGCCGGTCTCTTCAGCGATTAGCTTGTGGAGCAGCAGCACCTTGTCCTTTGAAAACTTGATCATTTTGCCAACTCCAAAAACGCGGATTTATATTTTTTCAAGATCCTCGCCGCCACAAAATCGATTTTCTCGTCGTCCGTCATATCGATCAGGGGAGAATTATCCAAGTCAACCAGCATGTATTTGGGGCGATTGTTTTTGAAAATAACGGCCTGCCCGTTCTTTTCAGCAATTCGCGTTACCCGGGAGAAGTTCTGGTTGGCATCCGTTACGGAAACGATCGTGTTCGTGTCAATAGTCATAGGAACACCTCCTTACAAAATCTATTATACGCAAATTATAGGTGGAAATCAACCTATTTTTGTGTTTCTCTAAAGCTCTTTCTCATAACAGATCATTCTTCCAATTTGTATGTTTTGCCGCGCTATCAAAGAGTTCAAAAAGAAAAAAGCCAGCTGCCTTGGGAAGCAACTGGCTTTTTAAGTGCCCAAGAATCCCATGGATTTGTCCATGGGGAGTGTCAAGTCGCAGAAAACCTTTCTCGATAGAGACTATCCTGCACCAGCTAATTCATCAACTCAGTTATCCCGCACTTTAAGGTCTTAGCAAGACGCATAACAGTATCGAGCTGCGCCTTATTAAGGTCTTTGCTCTTCCTTTCGTATGCACGGATAGTATTGAGCGAGACACCGGACACTTCGGCAAGCTCCTCCTGCGTTAACCCACAGTGCCTTCTTACCGTTTTTAGGTTGCTGTCGCTCTTTTCGAAGTGAGCGTCGAGCACCTCATAACTCTTTTCGGTATCTGCCTCGTGAAGCGTTTCATAGAGCCCAAGCAATTCCTCGTATGGGATCGTGCCAAGAATGCATTTGAATGTGCGCCCTGAGTACCATTGGTAATGTGTTAGTATCCAGCCAACCCAGTAAGCAGAACTTCTCTCATAGCTTTCGATAGGTTCTGCATCGCAGACCTTGCCTGTGGTTTTTTCCTCGACTTCAAAAAAAAGCTCCATGCCGCTTTTGCCTGCGATGTACTTTGGATTGCCGCTTTCTATCTCCCCTGCGATATCGGATTGGATGAAACGTTTAAGGAAGTCTTCTCCGTTCATGCCAAATCCAATTACCGCATCATGGAGCATATTCCCAACTGTGCGGGAAGCCTTACTCAAATAAAGCTGACTGTAGGCGTGCGTCGTCATTTCCCATGCCCTCCCTCATGATATCAAGGACGAAAATGTCATCCATGAGCTGCTGCAGGTCTTTTTTATGGCTTGCATATGCGGTTCGCGCATCCTGATCTCGTTCTGCTCTCTTGTAGTAATATTCCCGATAGTCGGCAACTTCATAGCTAATAAACTTCACTCGATCGAAAGAGCGTCTTGAGAGCAGCACAACCTGTTCGCCAAGCATTCCAAGATGCATTGCCATGTTCAAGTCCCGCAATGAGATAGTGTTATTTACAAAGTCCTCTGCAAAGGAAAAATAAGAATCATCAGCTCTATAGCCAATCATCACATCCACTGCGGTTGTATCCGGCATAAAGTGGTCTATGATATATTCTCTCGCGCTATTGCCCACCGAAGATGTGATATCAAACTTCCTATGAGCAAGCAAAACGGCAAGCCAGTTCAGAATGTTGAATTCATCCCCTGTCAGGCGCATCACATTCAGCCCCTCAAGAGACAGCTGATACTTATTCGAGTAACCGTCATTCTTTATCTGGCATGCCCACTCTTTTGCGAGCTCTTTGTTCTCCGTACAGTAAAATCCTCGTCCGTAATCGTTGTGTTCCTTTCCTATACCGAATTGCGGCACTTCCACAATCTGTTGAGAGCCGTGATAGATAATCATACTTTGTTGCATAATCGCCTCCTGCAGTAATACCACGGTATTAGCTTGTTTCTATTGTAGTACCGTGGTATGAGTTTGTCAATGGTATCGTCAAAATTGCACTCAAATACACAAATAAACTATTCCCGGCAGGGACCTCCAGCTATCTGGAGATCGGCTGAAAGGACACGAGAATGATATCGTGCGAATTCCCGTTGCAGGTGTAGCACAGGATACCGTCCGGGCAATGGTCACTGTAGAGCGGCGTGTGATCCGCATCAGACAAGTGATCGCCACAGTTGTAGCCCTTTTCGACCTGTGTACAGATATATTCCTCTCGAAAATCGCCGTAATCCATATACGCGTTCATTCCGATCGACGCATTTTTCAGCGCCCAGAAGCCCTGATAGTCATGATCCGCGATCACATACATATCGTAACCGGGTCGGCGCACCAACTCGTCGAGGCAGCACGCGCTATCCACGGAATCCGTGATACGCTGCATAAGGGCGTAGTCGTAGTTCTCGTAGTAGCATGCTACATTGAGGCCGATGTCGGGAACGACCCAACGACCAAGTGCACCACCATCCACGGAGCGCCGCGCACAGCGATCGTAGGAATGTTCCGGGTCGCCGCAGTACCCGCAGACAGGCGAAGGCTCCGCGTGAGACGGAGTCTCCTCCACCTCCTCCGCGGAGAAGCACTGGCCGAGAGCAGCAGCGAGAGCTGCCGCTTCCTCTCCGGCGTCGCGCTTTAACTTTTGCACGGATGCTACATTCACCACGGAGACGACCGTCGCCGCAGACGCGGGACGGGCAGCCGCCACATGTTCTTCCTGCCATACTGCACGCTCAGGCATTCCGGCACCCACCTGGAGCCCGGCGGACAAAATCGCCCCGGATACGGCAACACGCAAGGCGGCAATCCATATTGCATGCCTGATTTTTCCGAGAATCATGCTTTTTTCGCCCCTCTCCTTCTTTTTCGGTCGGACACAGGCGCTGTATCCAGAAAATAATCCGCGGACACATTGTACAGGCGGCACAGCGTCACCAAGTGGTGAATCGGCATCTCATTCGCGCCACGCTCATAGCGGGCATACATCGTCTGAGAAGTGTTCAAAACCTCGGCGACCGCACACTGCGTAAGTCCGTGTATTTTTCGCTGATCTCGCAGCTTACTCAAATCCATCATTACATTTCTCCTTTTTGACATTCACCCTCGACTTGGATGATCCAAAATGTTCTCCCGCCATGCATCATTCAACGCATGGCGGGAATTTCACAATAGTTTTCAAACCATCCCGTCCGCACAGACAATCGGCTCACGCTCGTGCAGCCCGAGATACCGCCTTGCGGTGATGTCGATCCCACCATAGGAACCAACCATCTGGCTCATGAGCATTCGCCAGTCCTGCACGGAGCCTGCATATCTCACCTCTGCGACCAGCGGGCAATCCCGAAAGGCGCCTTCTCCGATCTTCTTGAGACCTTTCGGAAGTGAGATCCCTGTGAGACGGGTAAAAGCGAAAGCGTCATCCCCGATCTCCGCAAGCCCCTGCGGCAGTTCGACCTCTGACAGAAGCGAGCACCGGCGGAATGCATCTGCACCAACTCGACGAACATGTGAAGGGAGCGCAATGCTTTTAAGCCCCTCACACGCCATAAATGTTCTGTCGGACAGTGTAGCAAGACCTTTCGGCAGGGTGACTTCCTCCAGCGAGCGACACTCAAGAAACGCGCTGTGGCTGATCTGTACCAGGCTTTCCGGCAAAATGATCTGCTTGAGTCCGTAGCATCGCGCGAAGGCGTTGTTCCGGATCTGGCTAATCCCGTCGAAGACGACGACCGTCTGTAGGTCAACGCAGTCGCAAAAGGCGTTAGCATCTATAATCGCCACCTGCCTCAACTTTCCATCCACGAGAACCTCGGGCGGGATCAGGAGATACTCCTGTTCCTGCCCGGTATAGCCGATCGCCTCCCTGGTTCTCGGAGTGATCGTAAGCATATGATCACCCCCTATGCGCCCTCGGCACACACTGTAAAACTGGTTACCTTCCAGTTATAGTAGTGCTGTCGGAGTTTTTCCCTGTTTTCCGAAATATACTTTTCAGCAGCGAGAGCTGAGTTGAAGTGCCTGACCTCTCTTGAGCCCTTCCATGTCGTGCGCTTGACCGAATGCTTCAGCGTCTTACAAAAGTAAGTCGGCCATGCACTGGGGCGTTCCGAGATGAGCACATACGCCTCTCTGGACGGATCTGCCCGCTTCGCCTCCTTCGCCGCAGTGCGCTGAGCACTAAGCGGAGAGGCAAATGCCTGTCCTCTGAACCAGAAGTCAGAACAGCCGCACTCCTTGCGCTCCCTGATGTACTTCTGGAGCTGGAACTCCTGAAAGATGCTCGTCGTCCTGCCATCTAAGGTCGCTGCCAGCTTGTTCCCCACCGCCATATACTCTTCGAGCGTATAGGCGTAGGTAAATCCGGCGCGCAGCCACGCTGCAAGTTCGATTGGATCAAATGCTGTCTGGCGGTTCTTGAGGAACTCCTCTCCGTCCAGCATCTTCTCCTGAAAGTCTGCGATCACGATATCTGCAGTTACAGTGCCATCTGCCGCAACGATCTTACGAGTATAGGGACACAGCGGGTGCTCAGTCGACCCGTTTGCGGAGATGTTATCCCAGCTCCAGACGCGGTAGGTCGTATTAGCTGCGGGTACTGTCTTACCAGACTGTGCATCGGTCTTACGGACAGTCACGGTCTGCTTGAGGGTCTTATTCTCAAGAATGTAGCTATAGTTGTAGTCGTACCAGCCGGAGGTGTAAGGATAGTCCTCGCCGGATCCGCTCTTCGTTTCCGTAGGTGCTGCCGTGGGATCCGAATCGGGGTCGCGTCCGATGAATACCTGGAACATATCCGGCTCCCGACCTTCATATGGGTTCAGCTCAATTACAGTGTAAAGACCGTAAGGCAGACGGTAGTCAATACCCGCGGTGCCGTTTGCTGCGGAGTTTCCCAGCTCACCCCAGCTGCAGTAAACCACAGTGGACGGGTCAAGGGTCGTCGCCCGGCCGGTGCTATCGGTCCGCAGAACCATGTAAAGGTCCTTCATGGAGATCCTTGCAAGGTCGGTTTCCTCCGCTCTCCCCTCCTCTACGCTGGGATTGCCGTTAGGCAGCGGATTATTGGCATCCAGATCTCTCTGCTTAAACCATTCATCAGGCAGCGGAGAATAGAAGTTATGGTTCACAAGGTCGAGATACCCCCAACCGGCGGTAGAGGCGCTGCCGGAGGTGCCATCGCCCGCAGGGTCATCAGTGGTCGAATAGATGGGATTGTCGCCGGCTGCTGCCTTACTATTCAGGTATACCGCAAAGTACACGCCCTCTGCCGGCTCCTTGTTCATTTCATAGGCATTGCCGTCCATCTCGTTTTCGACGGTGCGGTTCTCATTGAACTTGGTAAGGGTCAGATCCGCCTTTATAACGGTGTTGCCGTACTGGTTCTTATTGCCGGTCTCGCCCGCCGCTTTGTCGTCAAAGGAAAGGATGTTGGTCCCGCTGCCGGTATAGGCATTGGTGATCGTGTAGATCTGACCACGCTTCTCCGCGTCACGGAACACATAACCATCACTCGGGGTGATCTCCTGCAGGGTATATACGCCCTGTTCAAGGCCGTCAATGGTAAAGCTGCCATCGTTGCCGGTCACTGCGGTAGTCACCAGGTCGCCCTCGCTGTAGATCTTGATCCAGGTCGAGGGCAGATAGATGTCTTTCGCTGCCCGCAGCTCGAATACAGCGCCCACAAAGGAAGCGTCACCCTGTGGAGTACGATAGTTATTGTGGTTAATGGAGATAGTCTCATTGTCCACCTTAGTGACAGTCAAGCGACCACGCTGGCGGTAGTCCTCCACCGTCGCATAGGTCTCGCCATCGGTGTCCCCGCCGCCGGAAACGGTAATGGTTGCCTTTGCTTCCGCACCTTCCACAGGCTTCCCTTCCGCGTCCTTTTCAACCTCGACGGTGATCTCCGCACTCCAGGAATCATTGAGCAGATAGCCGTAGGGCGGCTCGACTTCTCTTACGGTATAGGTGCCTTCACCGAGTTCCACAGTGCAGGGCAGCTCGTAAGTGCCGGCGCCTACACCATCACCGGAGATCTCGATCACTGCACCGGAGATGTTGTCAAAGGCAGACGAACTGGAGGATGCCGGAGCAAAAGTAATGAGCCCGGTATTATAATTAGCTGCATTGAATCTCTCCGGGTCTGTCTTCCGGAAAGAGATCGGGACGGTAGGTCCATCGCCATCCTCCGTACCGGGTTCCGGATTTTCTTCCGGAATAAAGCTCACGATGCCCATACCAAGATAGTTGATGATATTGGTATCATTCTGGATGCCGGTCTTGGCGCCGGACCACTTGGTAAACCCCAGATCGTTCTTTTCGAGATAGAGCGCAAGCGGCAGTTGCTGGTGGGTTGCGTTACCCAGAGTACGCAGCAGCAGTCCGTTGATATTTCTATCAAAAAGAGCCGCCTCGGTGGCGGTCATGGCATACTTTTGCCCATCAAAGGTAAAGTACAAGATCGGCTCTATAAACAGCTTGTAGTCACCGTTAATAAGAGTGTCATAAGCCATGCCAGTTACATCACTGATCCAACGAATGACCGTCTCATCAGTGAAGTAATTCTTGATAGCCTTGATATCCGGCGCACCGCTTGTGCGGACAATGGTTGGGATGGTCACGGGTGGAGTTTCCCAACCGTATGCACCGACTTGCCCACTAAGCGACGCCCCATTGCGGTAGTCGAACTTGTTGGTTTTTCCGTAGTGTCGGTGGCCCTCATAGCCAGCACTCCGATTTGCGGCATCATATGTCGCTGAAACTACTGTTTGACTGGCAACATCGACCACGCAAAAGCGGATGCCCCAATCGCCGTTCCAGAAGCTATCTCCTGTTACGGTCTCTGTCTGACCGCCGCCGGCTTCCATGTTGCCCTCGCCGACAGCCCATACTGTACTGGGCAAAGCGGTGATGAGGAACAACACAGCCAGCAGCGCCGAGAGAATGCGTTTGCTCATGTTTTCTGTCTCCTTTACATTAAATTGTATATATTAAAAGCAGCCACATTGCTGTGACTGCTCTCTTGAACATATTCTGTTGTTGGTTACATAGAGCCGACCTTGTTGCCGGAGAGCTCATTTGGACCCTCCCAGACGGTTGCTCCGCCACCTTCTTCGCCACGATGATCCTCAATCCAGCCCATCCATTTATCATAGACATACTTCTGACCATTCTCGACCTTGGTATCTCCGTCCTTGGGACCGCCCAGAGATTGCCCCTGCTGCTGTCCGGTGGACTGTTCCTGCTTGCGCTCAGGCTCCTTGGCAGGAGTTTTATCCTCGGTCTTTTCGGGCTCCTTGGTATCTTCTGCATCCTTCCCCTCTTCGGTCATGGTCGCAGGGTCAGTGGACTCCACCTGGTCGACCTCTTCGCCAGCCGGATCAGAGACCTCACTGGGTTCCTTCACAGCGGTGGATGGCTCTTCATTATCCTGACCAGGATTCTCGGCGTTGATCAGCGGATCATTCGTGCCCGGCTGATCTATGTCCTGAGTTTTGGCGCCGCAAGCTGCGCAGCTCAGCAGCAGGATCACGCACAGCACAATTGCAATAAATCTCTTCATATAATGCCTCCTCTTCTTATCTTGTTTTTTGGGTGTCGACATACCAGCTGATCGTCTCATCTGAGATATCGGCAGCAGTTGATACAAAATAGTTGCGAGTCCACACTTGCGTCGTTGCACCGGTGAAACACTCTTCCTTTATTACAGCGCCGGATTCGTGCTTTACCAGCTTCATGATTTCAGCGGGACTCATGGCGGGCGGCGCGTTGACGAACAGGTGGCAATGGTCAACATCGCAATCCAACGCAAGGATCTCAATTTGATTTCGCTCACAGACTTGGGAAACGATAGACCTGAAGCGTTCCTCCACACCGGCAACCTTAAATATTTTACGCCGGCGGCGCGAACAGAACACAAAATGATAGTTGACCAATGACACTGTCGCCGCTGTTTTCCTGTATTTGCCTTCCATGTGTCTATTATAGAGTGAATTAGACACAAATGCAAGAGGGAATTTGATTGTTTATTTCGTAAGGGCTGTCCGTCACGCCGCCATGGAGCTATTCTCTTCGCCCGCCGATCGGGATTCCCCTACGATGAAGATCTTCCGTGACAGGCTCATTGTTGAGGGTAAGGACCTCCCCGGCGCTATTTGTGTACATCATCTCACCTACCGGCTCAACAACATAGTCCTCGCCTCCGATATTTACGGGATAAACAGTTTTATCGCCAAGGCTTTCCATCACACCCTGGTCAGGCTTGTAAATTACGAACTCGCCGCACTCCATACGCCCGTAAGCCCGATTGTTCTCGTCATAGAAGGTCGCGCCATCAGCGTAAAAAGAGCCCATCTGATACTTTGTGTTCCACGAGGAAGCGGTCACATTGCCGGAGAACCCGACTCTACCGGATCCATCTGCTGTAGACAGGCTACGCCCACTATCGCCCATGTACTGACCAATGGCATCAGCTGTTGCACGCGCTTTTGGAGTTCTCGTTGTATGGTCGCCGTAAGTATGACCGGCGCTGTCGGTTCTGGACTTATACGCAGGCTGAGACATATCCAGCTTATTGTTCGGAGCAGCCATTTTCCCATAGGACTGGCCTTGTGGCGCGTCGGGGATCTTTCTGCTGTACATCCGTCTGTTGTAGGCGTCCTCCATTCCCTTTCCGAAATCAGAAACGCCGGGAGAAACCTCTCTCGAGCGCCCGCTGGCGATGTCCATATTCGCCTTGCTCGCACCCGCTGCTGCGCCGATATTTCCCCATGTGGAGCGTCCGACCATTCGAGACACAGCGTTTCCACTCTTGTTCGGATCCTGCGCTTTTGCTTCTCTGCCGTCAGGCTTTCCTCCGCCTTTCCCTGGTGCTGCTGTATTGGAAAGCTGTCTGACGCCATTCACCGCTCCACCAAATGTGGATTTTACCACATTTGTAAGACCCTTGGCGGCTTTGGAAGCCATAATAAACGATCCAATAAAGCCATTCTCGTAGTCGACCAGCGCTTTCAGTCCTAGTTTACCAAGCAGATCATCCCAGTGGCAGGAAACACGAAGGAATACATCTATCGCAACAAGCCACAGAACGCCGCCGAAATCGTCGGTTGGTTTCTGTATCGCAAGACGGAATACAATAAGGGACCACTGGCTCAACACGAGCAAAAGCATGTGCGAGATGAACATGTTTACCCAAGAAGAAAAAACAAAGCTGGTTTTCTTCGTGCAGCCGGTACAAATAGCGAGCGGAGCCATGTGAGCAAGAATGCCCAAAACAACATACTCCTCAACGATAATGCAAGCCAGCTTGAACAAATCCACAAACAGGAGAATCGCAAGGAACAGTGCCATCAGAACCAGTACAATATCAGAGCCTACATTGGCTCCAACAGAGTATTCAAGCGCCGCTCGCACATTTTCCCCGATGTCCGGCGCTGTCAGTGCAGAGTCTTCAGCTCTGAGCAAAAGCCCCATGAACTGCCCAAGCGTGTCACTGAAAATGACGCAGAACTTTCCGGACATCACTGTCAGAGGTAAGAATATTAGTGTACGCCCAACTACAGAAAATGGGGATTCTGCGGTATTACCCCCAGGGCGGACCATGGTAAGTACCAAAATTGCCAGGACGAGTAGAATTCCAATGGACACCGCAATGATTTGAATTGCCTGGTCCAGAGCTGTTGCTCCACCAAATATTTTGTCAAACATTCGAAACGGGTCAAACGGCAGCGCGCCCTCCCCTGCCGAAGCCTTTGCCGGCTTGGTTATTTCATCAAAGAATGTACCAAACAGCAGGTTAATTGCTCCCATTACGAGGGTCGAAATACCTGAAAGAATCGACTCCAAAAAGCTCAATAGGGTTCACCACCTTTTTTATTTGAAAATTTCATTTTGGTAAGACGGAATTGCCCCCCGGGGGACCGGGGGGCAAGCGGAACATCAGGAGATGTTCGAGATGCTTCTGATCGTGGTAATGATCAGTGGGATAGAGTTGATTACGATGTACGCAATGACGATCCGTTTCATCCACTCCCAGCCCATCTGCGTCTGCTGCTTGTTACCGAAGCCCCAAATAATGGCCGCGATAACAAGCCCCACTCCGCACAAGGCGGAGGAGATGCCAAGGATCTTCACCTGTACATTCTGCGCAATGTCAGCCGCCATCTGGAAGATGTCGCTGTTACCCGTCTGTGCGTAGCACACCGTAGTAACCATGACAACCATGAGCAGCAGCATCAGCAGCACCGTATACGCTCTCTTGTTCCTCATTTTTTCGCTCCTTTCTTACAAGGCTGGCTGAGCCTGAATATTGAAGTTAAGCAGCTCTGGTTGAGCCGCATTCTTCCGTGACTTCTTGGACGATGGCGCCTTCTTTATGTTCGCCAAAAGGTCCATGATATCGGTCGTTGCATAGCCCCATAGAAGAATCGACAGGACCTGCAGTGCACGATTTCGTCTGTTATAGACTTGATTTATGGAGTTGCCCCATTCAGATTTATCTGCTTCGTGGATCGGGACATCGGAACAGTAAAGAAGGAGCACCGTCTTGTACAACAGGTCGCCATCAGGTTCAAGCTCTTTGAGGGACTCCAGTGCGGACTGAACCAACTCAATCGCATACGGCTCCGCGTCAGCCGG
>ULXS01022281.1_pt1 | contig 14412 bp, 12 predicted proteins | sample 1961421 | NCBI WGS metagenome assembly ULXS01 (sample SAMEA4835842, study PRJEB28245) | human gut metagenome | biome: gut microbiome; material: fecal sample | place: Denmark | collected 2008
ATGGGTTCCTTTATGGCGGCAGCTCTGTGTCGGCACAGGCTGCGAGAGAAATAATACCATACCCATCGCATTCTGTCAAGGAAAATCTGAAAAAAGTTTCAACTTTTTTGCGCTGCGGGCAAAAATGGCCGTTCCAGCGTGTAGGAACGGACTTACAGCAGCCACATTCCGGCACAGCCCAGCGCAAAGCCCAGTGCAAAGCCGCACACCACGTCCCGCACATGATGCACCCCGGTGAGCACCCGCAGGCAGCAGATGAGCAGGGCAATGCCCACCATCACGCAGCCCGCAGCGGGGTAGAAATACAGCCACACCGCCGCCAGCACGGCGGCGCTCAGCGCGTGGCGGGAGGGCATGGAGTGTCCACGGCTCTCCTTTGCCACCAGCGGGGTAAAGCCGGGCTGCTCGTAGGGGCGGGGAAAGTGCAGCCGACTGCGCAGCAGCGTGCCGCCCCAGAACACCAGCCCCGGCACAAAGACGGAGCGGGCGATGAGCACCATAAAGTCCAGTGCGGCCTGCTTCTGGGTGAGGAACAGCCGCGAGAGCCGGATGTTCAGCAGGCACAGCAGCACCGGATAGCACACAAAGGGCACCAGCGGCAGCCACCGGTCCAGAAAAACGACCAGCCGCTTTACGGCCGGATGGTCGCTGAACCAGTGATAGATGGGCTTATACTGTTCTGCGGTCAAAGCAGCTCTCCTCCTGTCGGGGCGGACATCAGAAACAGGTGTCCAGATAGTTTTCCACATCAAAGGGCTCCGGGGTGGAATCCTTGCGCAGATACAGCGGGTGGTGCGGGTGTCCCTTTTTGCTGCGCTTGCCAAAGGTGACCCACGGAATCTCCCGCTCCCGCGTCAGGGCCACCATCTCCCGCATCAGACCGGGCAGGTAGTCCCGCTTTTCGATCAGGGTGCCCCATGCCGCCCACATGGTAGGCTCGGTCTGGGCCAGAACGGCCTGCAGCCAGCGCAGGTTTTCATCGCACAGGGCGCGGTCGGGTACTTTGTCCATATCGTTGGGGTCGGTGGCGCGCTGGGGGTAGACGTTGAACATGATCCAGCTGTCAAAGCCGTTGGCGGCGGCCAGCCGCTCCACACTTTTTAAGGTGGGGTCCAGTGCACCGGGCTGGGCGGTACTGGGATTGATGCCGATGCACACCAGCGGGTGCTTGCCCACCCGCCCCAGAACGTAACGGTAGCTTTGGTAGGTGTGGGGCTCGTAATACCAGATGCCGCCGGCGTATTCGCCCGCCTCGAGCACGGGCAGAGAAATGGTCTGCATGATCGTAAACTCCTGTCGGTTTTGAATATCATTCTTATCGTACCTGAAACCACCGGGAAAATCAACCGTTTTAGCCCTAAAATACTGCCTTATTTCTGTTTTTGTGGTATACTGGGGGTGTTCCGGTGCGGCAGGGGGACTGCGGCACCGCGCTTCGCTTACAGAAAAAAGGAGTTCTTATGCTGGAAGATTATAAAAGTGCACTGCGCGCAGGGCAGCGCGCCTATCGTGCCCGCATAGCCCGCGGCCAGTCGCCCTATCTGGCTGTTCTGGACGATGTGCTCAAGGGCGTGGATATCGTGGCGCAGGAGCCGCTGGGGCTGGTGGAGATCCCGTCGGACAGTCTTGTGGGCACCAAGACCAGCGGACGGCACACTGCCTTTTCGTATGACTTTATGCCCTTGCTGGAGCCGGATACCGAGTTTGCTGCCAAGTGGTCGAACCTGTGCGACGCGCATCTGGAAGAGGGCATCCATACTCCCATCATCGCCTTTGAGTACATGAACCGGTTCTATGTGCAGGAGGGCAACAAGCGGGTCTCGGTGCTCAAGTATTACGGTGCCGTCAAGATCCCGGGCACGGTCACCCGGCTCATCCCCGCCCGCACCGAGGATCTGGAAAATAAGATCTACTACGAGTTTCTGGATTTCTATAAGCTGTCCAAAGTGAACTATGTGCATTTTTCCAAGCTGGGCGGCTATAACAAGCTGCAGACGCTGGTGTGCAAGGCCAGCGGCGAGGCATGGTCGGAGGATGACCGGCTGAACTTTGCCGCCTTCTACACCATGTTCCACCAGCAGTTCGAAGCCTTGGGCGGCAGATCCCTGGGGCTGACCACCGGTGATGCGCTGCTGGTGTACCTGTCGGTGTACCGCTACTCCGACACCTACGACGCCACCCCGGCGCAGGTGCGGCAGAACCTGGAAAAGCTGTGGAACGAGGTGAAGGTGCTCACCGAGCCCCATGGCGTGGAGCTTTCGCTGGAACCGCCCAAGAGCCCCGCAGAGCCGCTGCTGTCCAAGCTGAATATCTTCAGCCCCAGCAAGCAGCCCAGTGAGCTGCGGGTGGTGTTCCTCCACGAGTACAACGCCAAGATCAGCGCATGGGTGCGTGCGCATGACGAGGGGCGCGATGCGCTGGCCAAGGTCTTCCCGGACAAGGTGTATATCAGCTGCTACGAGGATGTGAACCCGGAGGTGGATGCGGAGCAGGTGCTGGAGGAGGTAGCCCACAACAATGCGGACGTGGTGTTCGCCACCAGCGTGCGGATGTACAACGCCTGCCTGAAGGTGGCGGCGCAGCACCCCAAGATCCGCATCCTGAACTGCTCGCTGAACGCGCCGCACCCGCTGGTGCGCACCTACTATCCCCGCACCTATGAAGTGACCTATCTGCTGGGCATGCTGGCCGGTATCATGACCAAGACCGGGCACATCGGCTATGTGGCGGCAAACCCCGTGTACGGCGTGCCCGCTGCGATCAACGCCTTTGCGCAGGGGCTGAAGAGCGTGCGCCCGGCAGGCCGTATCTGGCTGCGCTGGGCCTGCCAGCCCGATGCCGCCCATCCGCTGGATTTTGCTGACTGCCCGGAGATCGACATGGTTTACGCCCGGGACAGTCGGGAGCCTGCCGACACCAACCGGGACTACGGCCTGTGCCGCAAACTGCCGGACGGCAGCTTACAGCCGCTGGGTCTGCCGATCTGGCGGTGGGATACCTTTTATGTGCAGATCGTGCGCTCCATTTTTGACGGCAGCTGGGACAATGCAGCCACCACCCGCGCAGTGAACTACTGGTGGGGTCTGCGCAGCGGCGCAGAGGATCTGGAGTATCAGGAAGCGCTGCCCAGCGGTACGCGGCAGCTGCTGGATCTGCTGGAAACGCTGCAGGGCTCGGATAATGTGCACATCTTCCCGGAAAAGCTGTATGATAACGAGGACAACCTGCACTCCCCGGAGAATAGAGTTTACAGCCCCAAAGAGCTGATGGAAATGGATTGGCTGGATGCCTGTGTACACGGCAAGCTGCCCCATTACGATGAATTGGACGTCAAGACTCGTACCGTGCTGGCGATCAACGGACTGGACAACGTAAAGGGTCTGGAGAAATGAGCCGGCCTGACCGGAAACAGAATGGAGCATACGAACGTGAAGATTCTTGCCATTTCAGATGTCCCGTCCAAGGCGCTGTGGGACTATGACACCCGCGCCCGGCTGGAAGGCATCGACCTGATCCTCTCCTGCGGGGATCTGCCCAAAAAGTATCTGGAATATCTCACAAACTTTACCGCTGCGCCCATCCTGTATGTGCACGGCAACCACGACGGCAGTTACCAGACTCAGGGGGAACCCGGCGGCTGCATCTGCGTGGACGATCAGGTGTACACATGGAAGGGTCTGCGCATCATGGGGCTGGGGGGCTGTCAGCGCTATAATAAAGAGGATACCTATCAGTACACCGAGAAGGCCATGCGCCGCCGTGTGCACAAGCTGGAGCATCAGGCGCACAAAAGGGGCGGCATCGACCTGCTGCTGACCCACGCCCCGGCCAAGGGACTGAACGACGGGGACGACTGTGCCCACAGGGGCTTTGAGTGCTTCAACGAGATTTTGGACGAGTACCAGCCTAAATGGTTCATCCACGGGCACGTACACCTGAATTACGATGCAAAGCTGCCCCGGGTATGCACCCGCGGCAACACCACCGTCATCAATGCCACCGAGCGCTATGTGTTCGAGATCCCGGACCCGACACCGACCGAGGAGCGTAAGACCCTTTGGCGGATGCTGGGGTTCTGAGCCGCTGCCTATGCAAAAAAGACACCGCACAGCTGTGCGGTGTCTTTTTTTGTTGATGGAGCCTTATGCGGGAATGGCGGGCGCGGCAGCAGTGCGGTGCTGTCTGCGGCCCTGTAAAAGTTACAGTTCCAGCTTGCCGGAGAACTTATTGATGACGTAGTAGGCTGCGCCTTCCTCGGGCTTGACGTACACCTTGCAGGACTGTACGCCGACCTTGTGGGTGGTGCGGTAGTCTGCCTTGGCGCGGTCAATGATGTCGGTGATGTTGTACTGCTCACCGCCCATCTCTACATACAGCTCGGGGGCCAGCGGCGGGCGGCCGCGGCGGGCGGGAGCCTTGGTGGATTTGCGGGTCTTGCCCTCGGCAGCCGGAGCATCGGCTGCGGGAGTAGAAACTTTCTTTTCAGGCATGATGCATAACCTTCCTTCTGTATTTGATCTGGTGCAGCGGGGCTGCACCGGCGGGCTCCAATGATCTATCGTAAGGCAGAAGCAGTGCAAAAAGCACAGACCCGGCTGCCCCATACGAACCGGTACGAAACTATTTGCGTAAAGAAGTTGAACCTATAATTATATAATATGTTTTTGAAATTCATTTGTAAAGCCTTTTTTGCAAAAAACATTGTAAAATCGGTAAGAAACGGCGGAATAAATGGCCGAAGCAGTCTTCCGGTGCTTTTTCCCGGGCAGAGTACGACTTTTCGGCAAAACAGGCAGCCATTCTCGGGAAAGCCGGGCCACAAATGCGGCGGGCAAAAACGCCCTTTCGCAGAGGAGGAATAAGGCGGAACGGAACTGTCGGCACACGCAGGGGACACAGCAGATAAAAAGCAGAAGCTGCCGCACCGTATTTTTGTGCGGCAGCTTCTGCTTTTCGGTTTTGATATGTACCCCCAATACTGGGTGTCCAGTATTGGGGGTACATATCATTTTTGCTTATTTCTCAGTCTGTACTCAGAACAGCATTTCCGGTGCTTTCAATTTGTTTAGCAATCATGCTTTCCAGTTCCTGCGTGATCGTTGCACAGTTTGCAACACGGTAATTCCAGAAATAAGAAACACCTTCGCACTCTTCCACGGACAAATCGCTGTTGACCAAAAGCAAGCTTTCTGGTGTCACATTCAGCTTTTCGCACAGAGAAGCATATTTTCCATAATCAATGCTTCGACTGGATGATTTGGCTTCTACCCAGAAAAATTTTCCATTGATGGAGAACACGACATCCAGCTCATGCGTGCTCCCTGCGGATGCCGTTTCTGAAAGGACCACATTGGAGCAAACCGAAACTTCTGCGCCCTGCTCCTCCCGATAGTGGTTCAGAATCTGCTGAACCTGATGCTCTACAAAAAGCTCCAGCCACTTTCCGCTCAAAAAATGCCGGACGGTTTCATTTTGCGCAAGTTCATAGACGATATTCTGCGGATAGATCACAATGGCCGCAAAAAGTCCCATTTTGTCCCACGTCTGAGCGATCTCTGAAAGTGTGGCAAAGGATTTTTTGGACGTACTCTTTGGAATACGGAACGAAAAAGAGCCGTCGCTCTGCATATGTGTTCGGATAAACTGCAAGAAATCCACCACCACCGGGTCGCAAAGAGCCTCGCCTGTTTTCCATGCCATCCGCTGAACAGCAATCGGTGGGAGTTTTTCCGGCACGACCTGCTGAACGATTTTATACCCACAGCGTTCCAGATGCTCCAATGCGGTCAAAGGCTTCTGGATTTTTGCTTTGACTTCGGGCTTTTCTGCTCCGGGTGTGTTCTCGGCCAGATAGTTGAACTTCCATCCGTATTCCCAAGCAGGCGAGCGGGTCAGTACTCCGACCGCATGAAATCCGCTGTCATGCTCCTCCATCGGAAAAGTGATCTTGTTCTTATGAATATTGATTTGGAGCGTTTTGTTTTTCAGTGCTTTCTGATAAGCGTTAAGAAAAAATTCCTTTCCCTTATACGCCAGCTCACTGGAATTATTTGCAGAAAGACCAGCATTTTTTGCCAAAGAGAGGAGCAGACAGGTCGCTTTGGGCAGTTCAAGGATATGTTCCATCTGCGCACCGTCCGGAATATTTGCATTATCGGACTGCGACGATTCGTCTGCCGGAATCTCCTTTGCTGGTGCAGAAACCTCGGGTGTCTTTTTTGAAGCAGTCTCAGATTTTCCAGACTTGGGCAAGGGCTTTGGCTCCGTGTAAACTTCCGCAATGAATGATTCATAGGAATCGATGCACGGAAGTTTTCCTGCCGCTGCAAGTCCTACATAGATTGCAGCCGCCCGCGAGGAATCGCCATAATACTTTTTAGAATCCGCTGCGGCAGCAATATCAGAAAAGGCGTTATATCTGCTCAGCTGCGCAGACTTTTCCGGGAACTGCTTCAACGCACGGCAGTAGAGCCACTCAAAAAATGAATCCGGGTGCGGCTCTATCGGATACTCACTTCCTTCCAGAGAGTAGCGCAGCAACTTTCCATTGGTTCGCAGTCGAGTGTCCTTATGGACTTTGGATGGCGCACAGGTCAGAAGGTCAGCGAATGGCCCACCATGTTCAAATACCTTGGCGGCTTCAAAAACCGTGCTGATGGGTACATCCTGCGCAACAGAATCCAGACGCAGCAGAAGCCGCAGAGAAGAAACAGCCTCACCCTCCGGCTGAACGGATGCAGAGCTGACTTCCAGAATTGAAACATCCGGGTCTGTTGTATGGACGGCATCATGGACGGCACGGATATTCTGCCGCTTGCTACCTTTTATCCATGTGAACGTCACCGGCTGTTCTTTGCAATAGGGGTAGCCGGATATGGGAAAACAAATGGTTCGTGTAGCCATGAATACCTCCAATTTTTTAGGACAAACGGGTTTGTGTAAATCAAGTATAGCACAATCCCGGATGTGCTGCATAGCACTATTTTCTGCTTCCGGGAATCTATCTGTGCAAAAAGTGCCGATACCACAGGCATCGGCACTCAGATCAAAAAAGCATTTTGCAAAAATGCGTAGCCTGCATCCACCGGATGCAGAACACAAGGGGTTTGGGCACAGCCCAACAAGCATTTTGAATTTGGATTTTGAAAAATCTGATTCAAAAATCGCAAGTTGGTACCAAGTTGCACTGCTTGCGACGTAGATGTTTCCGTCAACTGCTGCGTTAGAATTTTTTAAATCACTTCAACTTTGCGAGGATATCGTCTGCGCTCACGCCGCTTGCCAGCAGCTTTTTCAGCACGTCCTCGGCTTCAGCTTTCTTTGCGGATTCCGCTGCTTTGGTTTCCGCCTTGACCTTTTTAGCTTCGATTCTGGCGATTTCCTTGTCGATAGATTTTAGCTCTGCCTTCTTGGTTTTCAGGTCAGCTTTCAGCGCATCGATATTCGCAGTGATGGATGCGATTTCGGCGGCAGCGGCTTCCTTTGCGGACTGCTTTTCGGCAATCTGCGCAGCAAAGTCAACGGTTGCTTTTACGGTCTTGGTCTTGTTCTTGCTTCCTTTGGGACGGGGCATATGGGACACCTCCAATGTTTTTTGATGGCTTCAGTATAACACTCGTTTTTTATGTTCGCAAGAGGTGTAGTTTGTAGAATAAAAATATTTTTCGATTGAAACAATAAATCGATTTTGAAATATGCACCGGCGCGGGACGTCAACTCGTTGAGACATATCTCCCGCTGGTCGTAGAGCTGTTCAAAGCATTTGGCAACGGCATCTTTTACAGTCGTGATGAAGTTCATCTCAATATGATGCTACAGAGGTTCGTGCGCTATGCATACGCATCTGCGTATGCTGCAAAAGTATTTTATGATACAGAGAATGTGCAGCCGCGTAATTGCAAAGAATGTATTTAACAAAAAAGTATCCTCCATAGTGATAATGGAGGAACAGCAAAGAAATCATGCGTCATTGCGTTATATTTAGCACATTCCTGCCCCTCATGGACACCTGATGGGAGAAAATCCGGTTCATCTCCCGGCGCTTTCGGGTCAGGTCAGAGTGCACATAGCGCTGCAAAGTGATGTTGGCGTTAGCGTGTCCTAACAATTCGCTGAGGGTCTTTACATCGCACCCCGCCTGCAGACAGGTCGTTGCAAAGGTATGGCGCAGCGCGTGCGGACGTACCTGCCGGACAGTTGCCTGTTTCAGATATGCTTTGATGCTTTTTCGGTAGCAGCGGGGTTCGGTTGGCTTGGACTCGTTGCCGGACAGAAACCATGCAGCATTGCTGACACATCCGCGCAGCTTTTTCAGCATAATAAGCAGCTGCTTTGGGATTGGAATTTCCCGGCGGGAGGTGCGGGTTTTAGGCGTTTGGATGACCACCTTTGTATGCCCATTTTCACAGGAAATTCGGCAGACCGTCCGGTTGATTTTCAGCGTTCCGAGTTTCAGGTCGAAATCGCCCCACTGTAAGCCGCAAATCTCGCCAATACGCAGCCCCAATTCCACCCCTAATAATAAGCCAATTTTGCGGGGCGTTGGGTTCTCCTGTACATACTGACAAAGCCGCTGCTGCTCCGCCGGGGAGAGGGGCACAGAAATTTTGTCGATGGCTTTTGGCAACGCTACTTCTAGCTCCATCGGACGGATCAGGCGCAAGTGCGCGGCATATTTGCAGATGCGCCGCAGCATCGAGAGGCATTCCCGGGCAGAGGAGTTCCCCAGCGGCTTGTGTGCGGCATCTATCGGTGCAATGATCTGCTGCATAGCCTGTTCCAGAAAACTTTCCTCAAGAGATGCAACTGGCACTTTACTCAAAACCGGAAGAAGATATTTGTGCAGCGTGTACGAGTAATGCGCATAGGTGGATTCTTTTACTGCATTCCGCTGGGAGTGCAGCCATACCTCAGCCAGTGCTTCAAAGGTCAGGTCGGTTCTCTTTAGATTGTAGAAGCCTGCCTCTGCTTTCTTTTGAATCAGCACACGTTTGACCTCAGCATAGACCGTGCCATAGACGTAGCCCCACTGGATTTTCCCCTCCGGTGTGCGCGCTTTGATGTAGCGGCCTTCCCACCGGCCATCCTTGCGTTTGTGAATGTTTTCTCCCCGTCGTGCCATTTCTGTTTCCTCCTGCGTCTTGGACACCCTTCTGACCACTTATTCTGTCCACCTTCGTTTTTTGCTGGATTTTTCATGCAGAACTGGGCAATGTACAAAAAACTTTTAGCTTCTGCGAGTTTTTTTCTAAGGTCAGGTGGGATGCATTTGTAAGGATTTCTATTGATTCCCAGATATAACCATGATAAAATAAGAGAAGAATTCAAACAACGATGTCAAAAGATCGGTATCCTCCATTATCACTGTGGAGGATACCCCTTTATGCGGGAAGGGGTGAACAAGGTGGCATTATGTCTGTTTGAGCACAATGAAAAAGCATATCATGCGGCAGTCCGGATGATGGACCAGTATGGCAAAGCCGCCATTGTTCATCCCACCGGCACTGGAAAGAGCTATATTGCGTTCAAGCTGATCGAGGACAACCCAGAGAAGGTCGTAATCTGGCTTTCTCCCAGTGAATATATCTTTAAGACCCAGCTGGAGAGCCTGAAAAGGAACGACCCGGATTTTCCGCTGGCAAACGTTCACTTTTATACCTATGCCAAACTGATGTGCTGCACGCAGGCGCAGCTGGACGAAATAGCAGCGCAGAAGCCTGCCTATATTATACTCGATGAATTCCACCGTGCCGGTGCGGAATGTTGGGGCGAAAGCACGGTGGCTTTATTAAAGTTATGCCCGGATGCAAAATTACTTGGGCTGACGGCAACAAACATCCGATATCTGGATAATAACCGCGATATGGCCGAAGAACTTTTTGATAGCCGTGTTGCGAGCAACATGACCCTTGGCGAAGCAGTCGTCAGGGGGATTTTGCCTGCCCCGAAATATGTGACCACGGTCTACCAGTACCAGAAAGCACTTGCGAAGTATCAGGCGCGGGTGGATAACCTGCGAGCACCGGGCATTCAGGATGTGAACCAGAAATATCTGGACGCGCTGCGCCGCGCTTTGGAACAAGCGGATGGTCTGGATAGGGTCTTTGCACATCATATCACGAATAAGACTGGCAAGTACATTGTGTTCTGCGCCAACAAGGAGCACATGGACGAGATGGTGTCCCATGTGCCGGAGTGGTTCGCCGGGGTCAACCCGGATGTGGTGGTGTATCAGGCTTACTCGGATGACCCGAACACCGACAAGGCTTTTGCGGACTTCAAAACGGACACAAGCAACCGGCTGAAGCTGCTGTTCTGCATCGATATGCTCAACGAGGGTGTCCATGTGGAGGGGATTTCCGGCGTGATCCTGTTCCGACCAACGATTTCGCCCATCATCTACAAGCAGCAGATCGGACGTGCCCTGACCGCCGGGGACACCGCAGCCCCGCTGATTCTGGATGTGGTCAACAATTTCGAAGGTTTGACCAGTATTTCCGGTCTGCAAAGCGAGATGCAGGAAGCAGTCCATCGCCTGTATGCCAACGGCGAGGGCGATAAGATCGTCACCGAGCGGTTCGAGGTCATCGAACAGGTGCACGATTGCCGGGTACTGTTCGAGCAGCTGCAGGCAAGCCTTTCTTCCGGTTGGGAGCACTATTTCTCTGAGGCCAGCATCTACTATGCGGAGCACGGCAATTTGAACGTCCCGAAACTGTATACCACGCCCGGTGGTCTGAGCCTTGGTGTGTGGCTGGTGACCCAGCGCCGTGTGCGCGAGGGACAGATCCAAGGCAATCTGACCGAGCAGCAGATCGCGCGGCTGGACAGCATCGGGATGGTCTGGGGCAACCGGAAGGAAATTGCGTGGCAGCATGGATTTGAGGTCGCAAAGAAATACCATGACACCTACGGAAACCTGATGGTGCCCGGCAAATACACCGACCCGGACGGCTACCCTTTGGGACAGTGGATCATCAAGACCCGGCAGCAGAAGCTGAACGGACGCTTGAAGGAAGAACGCATCGCACAGCTTGATGAGATCGGTATGGTGTGGAACATTTTCGATGCCAAGTGGGAAAAAGCGTATGCGCTGGCTGCGGCCTATTACGAGGAAAATGGCAACCTGAACATCCCGCGTTCCTATGTGACAGCGGCTGGCGAACGGCTGGGGCAATGGGTCGCAAGCCAGCAATGGGCGTACCCGAAAGGAAAACTGACGGACGAACAAGTCGAGCGGCTGAACAGAATCGGGATGTACTGGGGCAACCGCAATGACCGCCAGTGGAACGAAGGGTATCAGGAGGCAAAACGCTACTTTGATGCCCACGGCAATCTGAACGTCCCGGCAGAATATGTGTCACCGAACGGATATAACCTTGGAAATTGGGTCAAACGGCAGCGTTATACCCGCCAGAATCCTGAAAAAAGCTGCGCTGTGCTGACAGAGGAGCGTATTGCAAAGCTGGATGCCATCGGGATGCGGTGGGAGAAAGCGGATTCGAGGCCGCGCCGGTTAGAACTGGCACAAGAATCTAAGAGGAAAAGTGAAAATCTGAATGTTTCGGCTAACCACAAAACGGGGGAAGATATCGGTTTGTGTAGTTAATAGCTCGACCCAAAACAGTTGCTGTAATCTGGGTTGTAAAAAGAAAGTCTAAAGGAGTTATTGGAGAGGATTATGTCAAAGTTTCAGCATGATGTGATGTTGCGGATCGTAAAGATCTTGAATGTTCTGATGATCGAGCTACCGTTTGCGGCCTGCTGGTTCCTGTACTACTCGCACCAGACCTATGCAAATCTGGCATGGGAGGGTCATTTTGCGATTTTAGGCCTGTTTTTTATCCTGTACATTGTACTCGGTAAAATCTACGATGCGTTCTGGATGTCGATGCAGCGGGTCTCAGAGCTGGTGTACGGCCAGATCCTTGGCGCTATGGCAACCGATGGTATTTTGTACATCGTGATCTGCCTGATGTCCGCAAAGCTCTGCAACCTGTTGCCGGGTATTGCGGCAATTGCGGGGCAGTTGGTGATGGCTGCGATCTGGGCATCTTGTGCACATAAATGGTACTACAAGACCTTCCCACCGCAGAAGACTGCAGTGGTCTACGATGTGCGTCATGGTATGGAAAAGCTCATCAACGAGTACGGTCTGAGCCAGAAATACGATGTGCAGGTCACCCTGAGCGTGTCGGAGTGCTTGGCAGACCTGAGCATTCTGGACGGCATGGAGACTGTTTTTGTCAGTGGTGTTCACAGCCATGAACGAAATATTATCCTGAAGCACTGCGTAGGGAAGGGCATCAATATGTTCGTCATTCCCCGCGTTGGCGACGTTATTATGAGTGGCGCTTGGCCGATGCATATGTTCCATCTGCCGATGCTGCGCGTCGGTCGCTACATGGCAAGCCCGGAATTCTTGTTCATCAAGCGTGCGATGGATATTGTGATCTCACTGCTGGCACTGATCATCCTGAGTCCGTTGTTCCTGATTACGGCCATTGCAGTCAAGTCCGATGGTGGTCCCGCCTTCTACAAGCAGGTTCGCCTGACCAAGGATGGCAAGCAGTTCGAAATCTTGAAGTTCCGCTCCATGCGCGTGGATGCAGAAAAGGATGGCGTGGCGCGTCTTTCCACCGGCGACAAGGATGACCGTATTACAAAGGTCGGTCACATTATCCGCGCCTGCCGTCTGGACGAGCTGCCCCAGTTACTGAACATCCTAAAGGGTGATCTGTCTGTTGTGGGCCCTCGTCCGGAGCGCCCGGAGATCGCCGCACAGTATTGCGAGGAGATGCCGGAGTTTGCGCTGCGCCTGCAGGCAAAGGCTGGTCTGACCGGCTATGCACAGGTGTACGGCAAGTACAATACCACCCCCTACGATAAGCTGCAGATGGATTTGATGTACATTGCCCATCCCAGCCTGATCGAGGATTTGAAGATTATGCTGGCAACCGTCAAAATTTTGTTCATGCCGGAGAGTACTGAAGGTGTGGCGGAAGGCGCGACCACGGCGATGGGGCAGGAGACAAAGTGATGCGGAATTACAGCGTTTTAATGGCTGTTTATCACAAAGAAGAGCCGGAATATTTGAGACAGGCAATCGAAAGCATTCAGGTGCAGACGGTTCCAACAAACGATTTTGTGTTGGTGTGCGATGGACCTCTGAATCCGGAGCTGGATGCCGTGATTGCAACAAAGAAGCAGGAGATGGGCAACACTCTGAACGTTGTTCGGCTGGCAAAGAACTGCGGCCTCGGCAATGCTTTGAACGAGGGCATCAAGCACTGCAAGAATGAACTGGTCGCCCGGATGGATAGCGATGATATTGCTTATCCAAATCGGTGTGAGAAACAGATCAATGTGTTCAACACGCACCCGGAAGTGAGTATTTGCTCCGGTGTCGTGGAGGAATTTACGACAGACCCTGCGGCTGTAGATACGAGGCGCGTTCCGCCAGAAACCAATGCGGAGATCGTGGAGTTTGCGAAGAAGCGCAACCCGTTTAATCACCCCTGCGTGATGTATAAGAAATCCGCAGTCGAGGCAGTTGGCTCCTATCAGGATTTCTATCTTCTGGAGGATTATTACCTCTGGCTTCGAATGCTGATGGCAGGATATCAGGGTTACAACATTCAAGAGCCGCTGCTCCATATGAGAGCTGGCTCGGATATGTATTTAAGAAGAGCCGGTTGGAAATACGCCAAGACGCAGGCCAAGTTGTTCAAATTTATGAAACAGCAAGGCTTTATTGGAGAAGGACAGTACATAAAGAGCTGCGTGATTCGCAGCGGGTCGGCGCTGGCTCCCAACTGGCTGCGGAAGTTTATGTTTGAGAGGGTATTGAGAGATGCAGGCTAAGGCAGAAAACAGAAATCAATTTGTGGATATCATGCGTGGCATAGCGATGCTTCTGGTTGTTTTTGGGGCATATCATGACTGGACGTACTGTTGATTCGCAGAAGAGTTTTCTTTTCGACATCATCTGGTCATTGCAAATGCCATTGTTCATCTTAATCAGTGAATTTGTAACGAAATATAGTCGCCCAATCTCTGATGGTAAGGGGCTGTGGAAATATGTGAATCGTAGAACGGTTGCTTATATGCTACCGTGAGCTGTATGGAGTTTTTTAGTTAGAGGTATGTCGGACGGCGGCTTTGCGATTATCTTGCGTGCGGCAACATCGTTGGCTGGATGTATTGCAGTATGTGGTCTCTGTAGGGGAATCTTCTCCAGTAAAATCGGGGGGGGGTACTCTTGCATGGGTCGGAGAGCACTTGTTGGAAGTGTATCTCACGCACTATCTGCTTCTCAGCTTGATCAAGTCGGACAAAGTGCCGATTCTGTACAGTCCGGTGGGGATGAGCCTGGTTCTGGTCAACTATGTGATTACGGTAGCACTTACTGTG